>ERZ1034984.38-NODE-38-length-134193-cov-19.474325_pt1 | contig 134193 bp, 115 predicted proteins | sample MGYA00520589_ERZ1034984 | MGnify/ENA primary metagenome ERZ1034984 (study PRJEB33766, sample SAMN09781790) | gut metagenome | biome: gut microbiome | host: Homo sapiens | place: Madagascar | study: EMG produced TPA metagenomics assembly of the PRJNA485056 data... | reverse complement strand
ATATGCATGCAGGAGGGGCTTCCAACTTTTTATGTCCTGCTCATATCGTCTTGCCCTTTCTTTCGTTGGGCGTCGTTCGTATTCTTTTGGGTTCTGTTGCTTGCCGAGCATCGCTTACATTGCCTCGCTATCATTTGCGGTTGTTTCGCCTTGTTGCCACCTGGCTGACCTCGATTCGTGCAAGGGGTCCGTCGTGTCGCTTCGTGGCATTGTCTCTAGCGACCTGTACAGTTTTTCGGTTTTAGCCTCAGGGACCCATCGTGTCTCACAGCCGCACTGCGTCTGGGTTTTGCGGGGAAGCTTTCTAGCATTGCTTTGGTGACTTAACGGGCCGCTGATGGTGCTGCGCCAACTGCGATCGCGGAACCATTTTCGTGAGTTTAGCCCCTGCCTCGCATATGCCATCAAGCGCATTCTCGACTCAGAATATGCAGTTTCAGAACGCCACGATGCTGGAATTTCGTCCAATAATGATGTGCTTTCGTGTCGGTATCTCTTCGAACCGCTTGGAAGCCGATATGAATCGGTTTTCAAACAAGTAAACACAAAACGATAACTGTCTAATTATCAGTATTTAACCCGATTTCTGTAATAGGAATATCTGAGCAATTCCAAGCATTTATATAGGTAAAAATAGACAAATCAGCAGAATAGTCCAACAATATTCGACCCGTTTGAGGTTATTTGTTCCAAATGAGTGCATTTGTGCACCATTTGGCGGAATGGTGTCAGTTTCGTATCAAATTATGCATTAGCATGAATGGGTATCCGTATGCGCACGATGCGGATATGCGATGCGACGCCCCGGCGCCTTCTCCCCGCAGCCTCCAATCGGCAAGAGGGCACGGTGGGCTGTTTCGCATCGGTTTTTTTAGACGAGTGCAAGACGAGTAGGAAAGGAGTGAGGGGCATGAACCTGTCACGCAGGGGCTTTTTCAAAGCAACCGGCGCTGCGCTGGCAACCACGATGGCGTTCGAGCTTTCCTCGCAGACCCAGGCGTTCGCGTCTGAGTCCAAGCAAGACTGGAAGCTGGTGAACACCGAAGAGTACACCAACATCTGCTGCTATTGCGCAGGCGGTTGCGGTTCTCTGCTGTCGGTGCGCGACGGCGAGCTGGTCAACCTGGAAGGCGACCCCGACCATCCCATCAACGAGGGCGGCCTGTGCCCGAAGGGCGCTACCATGTTCCAGCTGCGCAACGTTGTGGACCCCGAAACGCGCGAAGTCATCAAGAACCCGAAGCGTTCCACGCGCCCGCTGGTGCGCCGTCCCGGCGCAAGCGACTGGGAGGACATCTCCTGGGATGACGCCATCGCCGAGATCGCCCGCAAGGTCAAGGACACGCGCGATGCCTCGTTCATCGAGAAGAACGACAACGGCCTGACGGTGAATTACACCCCGGCCATCGCAAGCCTGGGCGGTTCCCAGGAAAACTCCGAGGAGGAATACCTGATCCTCAAGATGATGCGCTCCCTGGGCGTCATCGCCATCGACAATCAGGCTCGTGTTTGACACGGCCCCACTGTTGCCGGTCTGGCAGCTTCATTCGGTCGTGGCTCCATGACGAGCCATTGGTGCGACTTCCAAAACACCGACGTCATCTTGAATTGCGGTTCCAACTCCGTTGAGAATCACCCCGTAAGCGCGCTGTGGCTTGAGAAGGCCCATGAGCAGGGCGCTAAGTGGATCGTCGTCGATCCGCGCTACACCCGTACGGCCGAGCAGGCCGATATCTGGTGCCCCATCCGTTCCGGCACCGACATCGCGTTCTACGGCGGCATGTACAACTACATCATCGAGCACCTCATCGAGCCGAACCTGGCTAAGTACCAGGAAACCGGTGACATGAGCGAGTACAACTTCGAGTACCTGCTCAACTACACCAACGCTTCCTACATCCTTGATCCCGACTACAAGTTCGATCCCGAAACGGGTCTGTTCAGCGGTTGGGACGAGAAGACCAAGACGTACAACGCCCACAGCTGGCATTACGAGACCGAGTCCACCGAGGACTGGGACACCAGCGAGAACGGCGCATACGCTTGGGTCAACAAGGCCGGCACCCCTGAGTTCACCACGCCGACGCTCACCAACCCCAAGAAGGACATGACGCTGCAAGACCCCATGTGCGTCTACCAGCAGTTCAAGAAGCACTATTCCCGTTACACGCTCGACACCGTTTGCGGTATCTGCGGTATGGACAAGGATGTTCTCGAACTCGTCTACAAAACCTATACCTCTACCGCCAAGCCCGGTAAGGCCGGCACCGTGCTCTACGCGCTCGGCCAGACCCAGCACACCTATGGCGCCCAGAACACGCGCGCCATGTCCGTGATGCAGCTGCTGCTTGGCAACATCGGCATCCCCGGCGGCGGCGTGAACGCGCTGCGCGGCGAGCCCAACGTCCAGGGTGCAACGGACATGGGCATGATGGTCAACGAGCATCCCGCCTACTTGAAGTGGGCGAACACCACCGATCGCGCAAGCCTGCGCAAGTGGCTGGAGTCTCAGACCTACTCCGACGGCTACTACACTAACAAGCCGAAGTTCATCGTCTCCTCCCTGAAGGAGTGGTTCGGCGAGAACGCCACCGTGGACAACGACTACGGTTACGACTGGTGGCCGAAGGTCCCGTCCGAGACGGGTGCCGTGGACTACACGCATATCTCCACGTTCGAGCTTATGCAGCAGGGCGTTATCAAGGGCTACTTCAACTGGGGCATGAACCCCTGCCATTCGGCCCCCAACGCCGGCAACGTGCGCCGTTCCATGGCCAACCTCGATTGGCTGGTCGTGGCCGACCAGGTCATCACCGAGTCCGCCAGCTTCTGGAACGCACCGGACATGAATCCGTCTGAAATCGATACCACGGTGTACTATCTGCCGTGCGCGCTGATTTACGAGAAGCCGGGCATCATCTTGAACTCCGGCCGTTGGATCCAGTATCGCTACCAGGCCGTCGAGCCGTGGGATCAGGCCAAGCCCGACTACGAGATGTGCGACCTTCTGTGGACCGCTATCTGCGACCTGTACAAGAAGGAGGGCGGCGCCAACCCCGACCCGATCCTCAAGACCAAGTGGGACTACTACGTGGATGGCAAGATCGACCCGCGCCCCGTGGCGTGGGCCCTCAACGGCTACCGCATCGCCGGCACCGAGTGCAACACCGATTCCGCCAACCCGAAGACCGACCTGCTCAAGGGCTACGCCGAGCTGGGCGCCGACGGTTCCACCGCGTGCGCGATGTGGATCTACTCCGGTATGTGGAACAACAACGATGCTCCGCTCGATCCGGCCGAGCAGCCGCTGTGCCGCCGCAACACCGAGGACAAGTCCGGTATCGGCCTGAATTCCGAGTGGGCGTTCAGCTGGCCGAGCAACCGCCGTATCCTGTACAACCGCAACAGCTGCGACATGCAGGGCAAGCCTTGGAACGAGGACAAGAAGCTCATGGAGTGGAACGGCGAGAAGTGGATCCTGGTCGACCAGGCCGACTTCGTTGCCGCCAAGGACGGCAAGCCAGTCCCGCCGAACAACAAGACCTTCTTCATGCTGTGGGAGCAGAACGCCCGCCTGGAGAGCTACGGCATGGTCGACGGCCCGCTGCCCGAGCATTTCGAGCCGTTCGAGTCGCCGTGCGACGACAACCCGCTCAACGGCGCGTTCCACAACCCGTGCGCATTCGGCACGCAGTACGCGTCCACGAAGCAGGGCACCAAGGAGCAGTACCCGATCGTTGCCACCACGTACTCCGTTACCGAGCATTGGCAGACCGGCGGCCAGACGCGTCTGTGCCCGGCGTTGGTGGAGTCCATGCCGGCTCAGTTCGTCGAGATGAGCGAGGAGTTCGCCGCCGAGAAGGGCATCAAGAACGGCGATGACGTGCGCGTGTTCAACAACCGCGGCTCTGTCGTCGTGCCCGCCCTGGTCACCAAGCGCCTGCAGCCGATGAACGTCAACGGCAAGGTGCAGCATCAGGTCGGCTTGACCCACCACTTCGGCTGGGCGGACCTGTACGGCACGGGCGACGTGGTCAACGACCTGACGCCCAACGTCGGCGACCCGAACTCGTTCACGCCCGAATATAAGGCGTTCCTCGTTGATATCGAGAAGGCATAAGGGGGATTGACATGACTGAAAAGGCTGTATATTTCGATTCCTCCAAGTGCACCGCCTGCAAGGGCTGCCAAGTTGCCTGCAAGACGTGGAACAACCTGCCGAGCCCTCTGGGCACGAACGAGGCGAAGTGGTCCGGCACGCATCAGAACCCGGCGGACCTCAACGGCGACACGCGCCTGATCATCACCTTCAACGAGCTTGAGGGGGATAGCAAGATCAAGCCGGTGAAGTGGGCGTTCGGTCGTCGTGCTTGCCAGCATTGCACCGATGCCCCGTGCGCGTCGGTGTGCCCTGGCGGCGCGCTCGTGCGCAACGAGGAGACCGGTTTCGTCGAGGTCTACCAGGATAAGTGCATCGGCTGCCAGTACTGCCATAGCGCCTGCCCGTTCGATGTGCCGCGCTACGAGTCCAACGGGCTTCTCGACAAGACCGTCATCGACAAGTGCACGGGTTGCGCCGATCGCGTGGCCCATGGCATGGCGCCGGCCTGCGTTTCCGCTTGCCAGCCCAATGCCCTGCAGTTCGGCGACCGCGACGAGATGATCGCCAAGGGCAAGGAGAAGGTCGCATGGCTGCATGAGAACGGCTATCCCGATGCCTGCCTGTACGGCGAGCACGAGATGGGCGGCTTGCACGTCATCCAGGTGCTCAAGTACGGCATCGATGCTCATGACCAGGTGCAGGACCCGAAGGCGCCCGCCACGGCCCAGCTCACCCAGATCATGAAGCCGGTCACCGGCGCCATCTCCGGTCTGACCGTTGCCGGCTTGGCAGCCATGTTCGGCCTGGCCATCGGCTACAAGCGCGACAAGCTGGCGTACAACCCCGAGACCGAGGATACATTGTCGGTCATCACCGGCGATGTGGTGCAGCACGGCGACCCGCAGGATGATAAGACGGTGATGGAGCACATCACCGAGAACCTTCCGATCGGTAAGAAGGGGGACAAATAATGAGCCACTCCGTTAACGTTTCCCCGGAAGCCCGCGCCAAGGACGCGGCGTTCCTCCAGGAGCGCGCGGCATCCGGCAAGGAGAAGTACATCGTCCGTCATTCGAAGCAGGCGCGCCTGACGCATGGCATCACGGTCATCGCGTGTATTCTGCTTGCCGTCTCGGGCTTGTTCGTGTTCGTTCCGCAGCTCGCCCAGGCGGTAGGCGCCGATACGGTGTTCGCCATCCGCATGTCGCATCGCGTGCTTGGCTTCATCTTCGTGCTGGTGCCCCTTATCAGCGCGATCATGGCTCCGAAGGGCGTAGCGCATATCTTCAAGAACCTGTTCGCGAAGTGGAACAGTGACGACAAGAAGTGGATGATGCTGTTCTTCCCGTACCTGTTCATGGCGAAGTGGATCCACATGCCCGACCAGGACGAGGTGAAGTCCGGCCAGCGTTTCGCCGATGGCATGCTGTGGCTGGCGGGCGCGCTCATGGGCGTCACCGGCCTGATTCTGGTGGCCGGTTCGACCATCGTCGACCTGGGCACGGGCTATGGCGTGGTGCTGTTCCTGCATGACTTGGGCTTTTTGCTCATTGCCGTGTTCGGCTTGGCCCATATCTTCCTGGGCGGCGGCATCTTCCAGCCTTATCGCGGTACCTACAAGCTGATGTTCGGCAACGGTTTGGTTTCCGAGGCCGATGCTCTGTACCACTGGGGCCACTGGGCTCGTAAGGAGATCACCTCCGGCAAGAACGTGGTCGAGAAGGATGCCAAGTAGCTCCTGAACGTCTCTGAAGCTGATGGGCGGCGTGCGATGCGCCGCCCATCTAGCCGGTAGCCCGGTGCTTCGCAGACGCTTCCCTTGGGGAGGTGAGCGTCGGGCTACCGTTTATCTTGGATGTGCCGTGCTGGTGCGCAGCTGGATGGCATGGCGTGCATGCAGCTGTTTGCCAACAGGCTTCAATCGCGCCGACGGGTTTGCGTTGGCTTTACACGCCCCGTTCGGCTCGATCGTTTCAATGAGATGAAAGCGGTAATCAACTATGGATCTTAACCAAATCGATATGGCCATGAAGGCCTATGCGTCGAAGCTGTCAGAATCCGAGCAGGAGCGCTTGGGCTTCTTCCGCACCTTGTGGGGCGTTCAGACCGAGGTGCAGAAGGAACATGGCGCCAAGGTCGAGCATGCGGTTCCTGATGCGGACACGCTCAAGCAGTGCTCGAAAGACGAGCAGCCGGTGCTGCGCGCGTACCCTGCCGACATTCCGGCTGACGTGCTGGCAGATGCTGCGCAGCGATTAGCTGGTGTCATGGCGGCGTTCGAGCAGTTCGACCACGCAACGCGCGATGCGCTTGCAGGTGTGCGCTGGGACCGTTTGGTGGCGGCATCGGATATGAAGCTTGCCGGAAGCGACCCTTCCGCATACGTGGAAGCGTTTGCGGGCCTTTTGCAAGATGATGGGCTCGGCGAGGATGCTGCGCGCATGGGTGCAGCTGCGGTTTCGCTGGCGCTCCGCGCGCTGTTGGAGCCCATTGCCCAGGAGGTGCAGGCTGCGCGCGTCGACGGGAACGCCGATCAGCCCTATCCGGTCCATTGCCCGGTGTGCGGTTGCCAGGCATCTGTGGCGCATGTCGGCCAGGCGGGCACGAAGACCAAGGGTCGTGGCCGTGCGTTGTGGTGCGCGCAGTGCGGTTGCGTTTGGGATATCGAGCGCGTGCGCTGCGCTCGCTGCGGCACGCAGAACCAGGGCCACTTGCATTTCTTCAACGTCGAAGGCGACGACGATCACCGCATTGCCACGTGCGATGAGTGCGGCGGCTACGTGCGTACCGTCTACGAAGAGGATGGTCCCATGGCGCAGCTGTATCCGTTCAGCTACGAGGTGGAGGACGCGGTCATGGCCAAGCTCGACCTGGTCGCATACCGTCAGCTTGTGGCGCAGGAGGCGCAGCAGGACTAGACGTTAAGGCTTAACTTCTGGTGTCCGTTCTAAGGCAGGGGTTTCGTTCCCTGCCTTTTTGCGTTTGGGGCAAAGCTGTTCGAGGCACTTTCCCGTTCTTGATTTCGATTTCGGCAACCCCTTTCTTTCAAAATCCTATTCAGGCCAAAACTGAAGTCGAAGCATCTTTCTCGTCAAGGGGCATGGGCATTTGCTTGCTGATTTGGAAAAGCCGCGCGTTATCAGGCTTCGTTTAGGGAACGTCGGTTAGGGATCCTTTTATTTGATACGAGGGTTGACGATTTTGGCCCAAACTGAAGTAATATGACTTTCAACAGCCACTCATCAGGGGAAACGCTAACTATACTCAATTTGCATGACAGTATTAATTGGGGGTTTGAGTACGAAATCACGGGTTTGCATGATAGACGCGATCATTCTCTGACGGCATTATCGGATCCGTTGAAACGAGCTGATGGGTGCGATCGCCTGTCACGATAAAAGCGACGCGGACACTGTCGATTCCGCTTAGCGACATCCTAAAAGGAGGAGTCATCAATGAAATTTTTGGGCATGGGTGTTCCCGAGCTGCTTATCATCCTGGTCGTCGTTCTGCTTATCTTCGGCCCGAAGAATCTTCCCAAGCTCGGCAGCGCCATCGGCAAGTCCGTTAAAAGCCTGCGCGAGGGCATGACCTCCGACGAGGGCAAGCCCGAGATCGACCTCGATGAGGACGAGGAAGTGGAGGAGGAGCCGAAGAAGAAGGCTGTGAAGGCCACCAAGAAGGCTCCCGCCGCAAGCGAGGAATAGGATTTCCTTGGGGGGCGTCAAGCCTCCGTTACCGGAAATACAGCAAACAGTGAAACGCCCGCGCAAGATTTTGCACGGGCGTTTCGCTCTATCCTGGTTCGCAGTTTTGATGGGAGCGGGATGTGCGTGGTGATGGCGTCCTCGGTTTCGCTCATGGGGCCCTCTTCGGGGCAGGGGCAGACGGCCATCCGGAGGCGCCCGCTCGGCGGCCCCTCGGGGCTTGGCCAAACTGTAGGCCATGCACCGAACGATCGCCACCGAAGTTCATCGATGGCTTGTCTCAGACTGTAATGGGTAGAGGCGATGGCGATGTGGTCTGTGGGGGTGCGAATGTCCGGGAGCTCGGATTCGCCCGGGTAATCTTGTGGTCCCTTGCGTGCAGCCGAGGTCTGAACGGTGCTTGCTGGTACACTTCGGAGTATGCAGAATTCTTCAACCTATCATACCGGCGCACCTGAGACGCGCTTCGATCCCACTCTTGTGCGTACTCTGCTCGGGTACGCGTGCCATCAGGCGTTCATGTTCGCGCTCTTCTACATGGGATGGAACAGCGCGCTCACAGTTGGCGGCTTCACTTTTGAACGCATCGATTTGCTGATCACCTTGCTTGCCGCGGCCGTCACCCTCATCGTGCTGCGCGCCGTTGCCCTGCGCGTGCGCGATGTGCTGCTGAACCGCTCGCTTATGTGGTGCTATGCGGTGTTGCTGGCCATCGGTTCCTCCGTTTCCCTTCCCGCCGAATACGGCCTTGCCTCAATGGTTATGGAAGGCGTTTTGGTGGGCGTTCCCTTCGCCTGCATGCTTGCGGCGTGGGGAAGGGCGCTCGGCGCCCGATCGCATGGGGAAAGCTCCCGCGGCGTGTTGCTTGCAACTGCCGTTGCCGCCGTTTTCACGTTCCTGCTCGCCGTCGTCTGTTCGCAGGCTCCGCTCGCTGCTGCGGTGGCGAACCTGCTTCCCTTCGGCAGCGCTTGGGCGCTTGTCGGCATCGAGCCGTTGCTTTCAAGCGAGCGCGTCGAGGAGAACGCGGACTCGCAAAAAAAACCTGCCCTCACTATCGCGACGCTGCTCGCTTCAAAAGAGCAGCGGGCCGAGACGCATCGTATTTCCCGTAAGGTCGTAGGCGGCTCCGTCGTGTTCGGCTTGGCAGGCGGGCTCATGGAAACCTATGCTTCGGATCCGGGTAGCGTCGCCACACCTACGTTTGCTGCGACGTTGCTGCTGTTGGCGCTGTTCTGCGCCGGGTCGTTGCAGGTTGTGGGCATGAGCGCCCGCCGTAGCGGGTCCGATGGCGAAGTGAGCAGGCTTTTGGTGGGCGTATATCGTCTCGCGCTGCTGCTGATGATGGACGGATACCTGTTCATGCCCGTCTTGGAGCCCTTCGGCGTCCCAGGCGATTCCATCGTGCTTGCGGGCTACCTAGGCCTTTCCGCCGTGCTCGTTTCGCTGTTCGTGTTGATGGCGAAGCTGACCGGCATGGACGCCGCACTTTCCTTCTCCAGAGGTTTTGCCGCGCTCTACCTTGGCGAAGCGGGAGGATTGGCGCTCGGCAATGTTTTGCAGATCGCCTCTCCTTCGGGCGACATCCCCTTCGCCGTTGCCTCTTGCGCGGGTTTCGCCACGTTGTTCGCGTTCCTGTTCCTTTTCACCGAGGGGGACTTCTTGGCGCTGTCCCGCATCGCCAAGCAGGCCGATCGGTTCGAGGATGCGTGCCGTGTCATGGCTTCCAGGTTCAAGCTTTCCAAGCGCGAATCCGAGATCTTGCCGTTGGCGCTTCGCGGCCGTACGGGCGAGCGTATGGCGGCGGAGCTGTTCATCGCGAAAAGCACCGTTGATACGCATTTGCGCCGCATTTACGGGAAATGCGGTGTACATAGCCGACAAGAGTTGATCGACCTGGGCGAACGCGAATCCCAGGCATTGTTATCCGGTAAGGAGTCGTGATCCATATGGTGAACGAGGTTTTGTTGGAAACGCTGCGGGAAATCGTCGACGAGCAGGCGGTGCGCAGGGATGTGCCCATGAGCGGGCTGACCACGTTTCAGATCGGCGGCCCTGCTGCCGTGGTGGTCGAGCCGGCCAGCGTTCGGGAGGCAGCTGATGTTCTTGCCGCGTGCCATGACGCCGGCCAGCCTATGCGCTTGCTGGGCCTGGGCAGCGACCTGCTTGTGGCAGATGCGGGCTTGCCTGAGGTTATCGTTCGATTTGCCGAGCGCTTTTCGGACATCGTTGTGGAAGGCTCCCGCGTAACGGTGCAGGCCGGTGCGTCGAACGCCCAGGTCGCCGAGGCCGCATGCGCTGCCGGTTTGGCGGGCTATGAGTTCGCCAGCGGAATCCCGGGTACCATCGGCGGCGCCGCAATCATGAACGCCGGCGCCTATGGCGGGGAGTTCCGCGACGTGTGCTGCTCGCTCGTGTGCGCCACGCCGCAGGGGCGTATCGTGAACCTTCATGCTTGGCAGGCATGCTGGGGATATCGTCACTCCATGATGGGCGATGCCGGCTGGGCCGTGCTCTCGGCCACCTTGCAGCTGCGCCCCGATTCTTCTGCTGCTATCCGTGCACGCATGGACGATCTTGCCCAGCGTCGTGCTGAGAAGCAGCCCCTGGAAATGCCGAGCGCCGGCAGCACCTTCAAGCGTCCCGCTGGCTATTTCGCCGGCAAACTGATTCAGGATGCCGGTTTGCGCGGTTTCCGTGTGGGCGGCGCGCAGGTTTCCGAGAAGCATACGGGTTTTGTGGTGAACGCCGGCGGTGCGACGGCTCGCGATGTCCGCGATTTGATCGTCGAGGTGCAGCGCCGCGTGTACGAGATGGAAGGCGTGCGCATGTATCCCGAAGTGCGCATGTGGGGCTTCGAGGGCGAAGAGTAGCGTTGCGTCTGTTTCGAAGGCGATCAAAAGGCGAGCGTTCTTAAGGCGGATCGCCGCCGTTGCGTTCGCAAGGTTGGGCGTCCCCAGGGCGTTTTGAAGTGCAAGTTCGAGGTAGGCAGGGGAGAGGCTGGATGTTCAAGATCAACCACGCGGTGCTGCACGTGTTCGATTTCGTCTCGTGCGTGAACGTGTTTTCCGAAGACGAGCTGGATTTGACGAACAAGAACGTCAAATCGTACGTCATGCGCATTGCCCGGCATGCGTTGGGAGGTATGGATAACCGCCGCGGTGAGTTCTTCCCTGACAGCGGGTTTGCGGCGGAGTTGGGCGCGTATTTCAAGGGCGAGCGTGGCTTCGTGGACCTTTCCGTGCAGGTGGCGCAGTTCGTGTCCGAGGAGCTCGGCCGTATGGAGAACCCTTCTTCCTGCGATTTGCTCGTGATTGATTTCGAGGACCAGGAGAAGCCGCCCGCTATGCCCCCGTTGGCCGATGATGCCACCGAAGAGGAGATTGCCGCGGCGACCGCAGCCGCGGAGGCCGCCGCTTACAATGCGCGTAGCGAGCATTACTTCGGCTTGCTGCTGCTTGAGAGCAAGCCCGCCTTCATGCATGAGGTCGGGCGCGGCGAAGATGGCGCTACTCGCAACAACATCGAGCGCCATCACGCCATTTTGCCGAACCCTTCGCAGAAGATCGCATCGTTTGCGTTGGTGAATGCACGCACCATGGCGGTGCAGTTCGTCGATAAGCCTCGTCAGATCGCCGGCGAGGAGCGCTGGCTCATCCCCGACGGCCTGTTGCAGTGCTCCAATGAGGCTTCCAGCAAGGAGTTGTTCGATACCACTATGGGCTTGGTGGAGGAAGTTGCCGAGGAGTTCGGGGTGAACTCCGCTGTTGCCATGGGTCGCGCCAAGGCCTATCTCGCTGAGAACGCCGATGACTCTGACGAGGTGCCGTTCGACGAGTTCGTGGACGAGGTGTTCGACGACGAAGGTCCGCGCCGCCGTTTTGAGCAGGCGGCCGCCGACGAGCAGCTTGGCGACCGCGTGCACATGGAGCGAGATGTTGCCAAACGCGTTAGTCGCAACCACAAGATCGTCACCGACACGGGCATCGTGCTGACGTTCCCCGCCGAGTACAGCCACAACACCGAGCTCATCGAGTTCAAGAGCGCCCCGAACGGCCTCATCCAAATCGAACTCAAAAACATCGGCAGCATCGAGAACCGCTAGACCCAAACGTTTCCTGACACTTTGGGGACGTAGGATTATGTGTCCGGTTTACTCGGTTCCCTTGGGGTTCGTTTCGGGCGGGTAGCTGACATACATGGGGCGTAGCGCTTCGTGTACTATTCCATGGAGCTTTCAATAGCCTTGTATTGGGCAGGATTGCTGCGCATCCTTTTGATGGGATGCGCAGCAATCCTGCCCTTCGCGTAACGCGCAGGGCAGGGCACATAATGCTACGTCCCCAAAGTGTCCGTTTCGAAAGTGTTTGGGGTGGCGTTACTTCAGGTAGGCGCCGGTTTGACGGTTCCAGAGGTTTGCGTATTCGCCGTTGGCGGCTACCAGATCGGCGTGTGGGCCGTCTTCCGTGATTTTGCCGTGGTCGAGGACCACGATCCTGTCAAGGCTGGCCACGGTGGAAAGGCGATGCGCCACGACGATGCAGGTGCGGCCGCGCATCAGCTTCGACAGGGCGTCTTGCACGAGCGCCTCGCTTTCGGAGTCAAGGGCGCTTGTGGCTTCATCGAGCACGAGCACCGGGCAGTCTGCCAGCAGCGCACGCGCGATGGCGACGCGCTGGCGCTGCCCGCCGGATAGCTTCACACCGCGCTCGCCGGTGACGGTATCGAACCCTTTGGGCAGGTTCTCAATGAAGTCCAACGCATTGGCCTGGGCCGCGGCTTGGCGGATCTGCTCCATGGTGGCATCGGGACGCCCATAGGCGATGTTTTCTGCGATGGTGCGATGGAACAGCAGCGCCTCTTGGGGCACGTAGGCGATGGAACGGCGAAGGCTTTGCTGCGTGCATTCGGCGATGTTCTGGCCGTCGATGAGGATGCGGCCGTCTTGGATGTCGGACAAACGCAGCAGCAGCTTGGTGAGCGTCGTTTTCCCTGCGCCGCTCAGACCGACTAGACCCACTCGTTGACCTGCGGGGATATGCAAGTTGAAATCCTCGAACACCGTGGTTTTCGCATTGCCGTCGGTGTAGTGGAAGCCGATCCCCTCGAAATCGATGGCGCCCTTGCGCACCTCCATATCCGGTGCACCGGGCAGTTCTGCCACCAGACGGGGCTCGTCAAGGGTTTGCGTCATGCCGCTGGCATCGCCGAAGGCCCGGTTGAAGCGCTGCAGGCCGTTGTTGATGAAGTTGAACTGGTTCGTGACGGTGTAGGTGTAGGTGAACATCATCACGAGCGTGCCGGCGCTGATGCCGTACCAGGCGTTTCCGCCTGCAATGAACACGGCCACCACGCTCATGATGACCACGGTGATGCACGCGGTGATGATGCCGCGGGCCAAGCTTGCCCACATGCGCTTGCTGTCGCGTTCCACCACCTGCCGGTTGGCCGCATCGAACAGCGCACGTTCATAGTCCTCGCGCCCCGAGGTCTTCACCGCAAGGATGTTCGCCACCGAATCGGACAGCTCGCCGGACAGCTGGTTTTGCGCGCTTGCTGCCTTCTCATTGAGCGAAAGGATGCGCTTGTACATGTAGTACGAAACGCAAGCGTACACGATCAGCAACGCCATGAGGATTGCCACATATATCGGCACGCGGGGTGCCAAAATGGTGCACGTGAATATCACCGAGCAGATGACCGGCAGAAACGGGAAGGTGATGGTTTCGAGCAGCAGCTGGTAGGCGCTCATGAACTTGCTCGTTTGGCTTACGAGCGTGCCGCCGAACCGGTTTGAATGGAAGCTCATGGACTGGTTGCACAGCGCATCGAAGCTCATGGTGGCAAGGTCGTAGGCTGCTGCGATCTCAAGCTTGTACATGGTGTAGTCCTGCAGCTTGCTGGCGGCCTGGCCAAGCACGTTGATGGCGATGAGCGCCACGATATAGGGGCCGTATGCCGCGAATACTTGGTCGGCTCCCACGCTTCCGGCGCTTACGCGATCGACCACCAGGCTCATCACATACGGGTTGCCGTAGGATAGCAAGGCCACGAACAGAAACGTCGACGCCATAAGAGCGGCGAACAGCCCGAAGTGCTTGCGGGTGACCTGCCAGTAATAGTGCAGGGTGCGGCGGGTAGTGGTCGATCGGGTCTTTGCCATGAGGCTCCTTCGGGTGCGCGTATCAGTTCTGGTTCGCGAAATCCAGCAGCGGGGTGAGCGGGCCGTTGGACAGGATGGTGATGGTGCGGGTTGCGCGGCTTATCGTGGTGTATAGGCGGTTTTGCGCCACGTGATCATTCTCGGGGAACAAGCCTGCCCCAGCATCGGGGATGATCACGTGGTCGAATTCCAGGCCCTTCGCCAATGGAAGCGTGAGCGCCAGCACGCCGGAGGACGGCAGGCGCCTATCCTGGCCGATGATCTGCGGCGTGTCGTCGCCGAGCAGTTTCTGCAACCGCTTGAGCTGGCTTTTCCATGGCACCACCACGGCGGTGAGCCCATCGTTTCCAGATGCTTCGCGAATCACGCGGCGCAGGTTCTGCTCGTAGTCCTCCTCGGTGGGGCAGGCGATGAGCGCCGGCGGCTCATCGGCGCGCTGCACCGCCGAGATGTGCATGCGCTCGCTTTCGGGCAACAGCCCCGCGAACAGCGCCGTGATCTCGGGTGTGGAGCGATAGCTGGTCAACAGCTGGCAATCCTCGATGGAGCCGCGCAGGCGCTCGAACACCTCGCGGATCTGCTCGTAGGATGCCGTTTCCGGGCGGATGGCTTGATGGGGGTCGCCGAGCAGCATGAAATGCGCGCGGCGGAAGAAGCGCGCCATGACGGCAAGCTGGTCGGGCGTGTAGTCCTGCACCTCGTCGATCATGACGTAGCGCGCATCGGGGTTGCCCAGGCCGGTGACGGCCATGTTCAGGTATAGCCATGCGCTGACGGGCAGGTTTTCCACGCCGAGCAGGCGCATGCCGATGCGGTCGATGCGCAGCCACTCATCGCGTTCGATGGCCAGCACCGCACCTGAGAAGCGCTCCTGCAGGTACGTGAGCGCGCAGTCGCGAGCTTCCTGCTCGCTTTGCGGGTCGTAGGGCGCGTTGAACAGGCGCACCTGCTCGTCAAGGGACAGGCACAAAAGCTCGTCTTGCACCGTTTCGGTTGCCGCCATCTGCTTCAGGCGGGCGTCAAGGCGGCTGAACAGCTCCTCGCGCACCAGCGTGACCAGGTGCGGGCCGGCAGGCACGTTGGGGTACTTCTGCATCAGCTGCATGATGGCGCCGGCAGATACCAGGCGCACGCCGTAGAACTTGATGTCGCGCAGGTCGGCAAGCTCGAAGCGAAGGCCCTCGACGGCGCGATCGATCTTCCACAGCAGCTCAAGCGGGCTTTCCTTGTCCTGCGGGTTGCGGCCGGCGGGAAGCAGGCGCGCGCACAGGTCGCGGTAGGTGATGGTTTCCGGGTTGCGCTCGCCCAGGTCGGGCAGCACGTTCTCGATGTACTTCGCGAACACCGGGTTGGGGCTGATGAGGAACACCTGACGCGGGTCGAGCGATCCGCGGTTGCGGTAGAACAGGTACGCGATGCGTTGCAGCAGCACGCTGGTCTTGCCGCTGCCGGCAATGCCCGCGACCAGCAATGCGGGCACGTCCTCGTGGCGGATGATGAGATTCTGCTCCTTTTGGATGGTGGCGGTGATGGCCTTCATGTGTTCGGAGCGCTGTGCGGAAAGCGATTGCAGCAGCAGCGAGTCCTCGATGGCGACATCGGAGTCGAAATACGCGCGAAGCGTCTTGCCCTCGATGTCGAACTGACGGCGGTTGAGCAGGTTGACTTTGATGGTGCGGCCGTTGGCCTCGTAGGAGGTGGCGCCGTTTTCCTGGTTGTAGTACACCTCGGCAACAGGGCTGCGCCAGTCGACCACCATGCGGCGGTAGTTCTCGTCGGCAACGCCGGCAAGGCCGATGTAGATATCCTTGGCAGGGGCACCGGCGCGCATCTCCAGGCTGATCTTGGCGAAGTAGGGCTGCTCGAGCAGTTTTGCGGCTGCGGCCAGGCGCTCGCTGTCAGCGTCCTGCTCAAGGTTGTAGTCGCGGATGAGGTTGTTGAGTACGGCGTAGTCCACGTAGGTCTCCTGGGCTTCGCCGTCGCTGGCGAAGTTGTGCTTGACCTCGCCTTGCATCTCGTCCTTGTCCTTGGCTGCCTGCCAGCGGCGTCGCTCCATCTTCTCCGACAGGTTTTTCGCTATGGCCTCAAGCTTGGCGTACGTGTCGGACAGGTGGTCCTGCTCTTGTTGGAAGACCGGGTCGCATGCCTGGTCGGATGCGGTTTCGTTGAGGTTATCCTGCATGTTGTCGGCCACAGCTGCCCACCCTTCGCTCGAAATTTCGGCATTCCAGTTTAGCGCAAGCGAAGAGAGGCCGCCCGATTGAGGGCGGCCTCTCCATAAATAGGTGACCCGGACGTGTCGAACGATGAGATCGCTAACTGCTGAGTTGCAGGGAAGCTGTGCCTTGTGCGGGGAATCCCGAACAAGAATTGCGCCGTGTCGCACGGGTTTGCGTGCGGCTTCGCAGCTGCCGGTGCGGTTGCTTTCGGCGGCTACTTACGCAACCCGCCCACGTTCATGCAGCGCATGGCGTTGAGGATGGCAAGGATCGCCACGCCCACGTCGGCGAACACCGCCAGCCACATGTTCGCGATGCCCACCGCGGCCAGCACGAGCACGGCAAGCTTGACGCCCAGGGCGAACACGATGTTCTGCCACACGATGCGCATGGTGCGCCGCGCCAGGCCGATGGCGCGCCAGATGTTGGAGGGCTTGTCGTCCATAAGCACCACATCCGCGGCCTCGATGGCGGCATCCGAGCCCATCGCGCCCATGGCGATGCCCACGTCGGCGCGAGTGAGCACCGGTGCATCGTTGATCCCATCGCCTACGAAGGCCAGGTTCGCGCCGTCGGCTTCCTCGGACAGCAGGCGCTCGACCTGGGCGACCTTGTCGGCAGGCAGCAGCTGGGCGTGGAACTCGTCGATGCCCAGCTGTGAGGACACCGCGCGGGCCACCTCGGCGCGGTCGCCGGTGAGCATGACCGTTTTGCGCACGCCTGCAGCGTGAAGGCGCGTGATGGCCTCGGCGGCATCTTCTTTCACCACGTCGGCGATGACGATGTGGCCGGCGTAGCTGCCGTCGATGGAGACATGCAAGATCGTTCCCGTAAGCTCGCAATCATGGTAATCCGTGCCGTTTGCGTTCATGAGCTTGTCGTTGCCCACCAACACCACATGCTCGTCGATGACGGCGGCCACGCCATGGCCTGCCTCTTCGCGAACGTCATGGATGCGTTCCTGGTCGATGTTGCCGGAATACGCTTCCTTGACCGATAGCGCGATGGGGTGGTCCGAATAGGATTCCGCATGTGCAGCATAGCTCAGCAGGTAATCGGGGTCGATGTCGTGTTCGGTATGCACCGCCACCACGTTGAAGGTGCCGTTGGTCAGCGTGCCGGTCTTGTCGAACACCACGGTGTCCACCTTGGCAAGCGCCTCAAGATAGTTGCTGCCCTTGACGAGCACGCCAAGCTTGCTGGCGCCGCCGATGCCGCCGAAGAACGACAGCGGCACGCTGATGACCAGGGCGCACGGGCAGCTGACCACCAGGAAGGTGAGGCCGCGCAAAATCCAGTCGCTCCAGGCGCCCATGCCCAAAAGCGGCGGGATGATGGCAAGCAGCAGGGCAAGCCCCGTGACGGTGGGGGTGTAGTAGCGGGCGAAGCGGGTGATGAAGTTCTCGGTGCGAGCCTTCTTCTCCGCGGCGTTTTCCACCAGCTCAAGGATGCGGCTGACGGTGGATTCCCCGAAGGGCTTCTGCGTGCGGACGCGCAGAAGGCCGGTCATGTTCACGCAGCCGCTGATGACGTTCATGCCGGCTTCCACGTGGCGAGGAACGGACTCGCCGGTGAGGGCCGCGGTGTCAAGCTGGCTTGTGCCTTCGATGACGGTGCCGTCGATGGGCACGCGCTCGCCGGGCTTCACCACGATGACGTCGCCGATGGCCACTTCGGCTGGATCGACCTGCACAAGTCCGCCGTCGCGTTCGATGTTGGCGTAATCGGGCGCAATGTCCATCATGGATGCGATGGATTTGCGGGACTTGCCCACGGCGTAGCTTTGGAACAGCTCGCCGACCTGGTAGAACAGCATCACGGCGCAACCTTCCGCCATCGAAGGCTCCGCGTCGGGGAACGCGATCATGGCGAATGCGCCGATGGTGGCGATGGCCATGAGCAGGTTCTCGTCGAACACTTGGCCGTTTTTGATGTTGCTGGCTGCCCGCAGCAGCACATCGTGGCCGGCGATGAGGTAAGGCACGAGGTACAACGCGAACAGCAGGTAGACCGCAGCGGCCTCGCTGCCTAGCATATCGGCCAGCGGCAGCAAGTGCTCGGCGGCGAAGATGACGGCGAACAGGGCCAGCGCGACCAAGATGCGGTTGCGCCACTTACGTTGCTTTTTGTTCATGAGAGTGATTCCTTATGCAGGCAGCTTGCGCCCGGTTTGCTTAACGAACGATGTCGCAGTCGGGCTCGAACTTGTGGGCAACCTTTTGAGCTTCGTCGACGATCTGGTCGAACCGGGCATCATCGGCGTCGATCATGAGCTTCTGGGTCATGAAGGTGACCTTGGCGTCGTTCACGCCTTCGATCTGCTTGATTCCCGCTTCGATCTTCGCTCCGCAGTTGGCGCAGTCGAGCTCGTCGAGTTTGAACGTCTTACGCATGATGGTTCCTTTCGCTTGGTGGATGTTTCGAATGGTATCGGGCGGATGCCCGGCTATTCGCAGATATGGGTCATGCCTTGCGCAAGCATGGTGTACACATGGTCGTCCGATAGGGAATAGATGACGGATTTGCCGTCGCGTTGGAACTTCACCAGGTGGGCTTGCTTGAGTTGTCGTAGCTGGTGGGATACTGCGGATTGCGTGGCGCCGATGGCCTCGGCAAGCTCGCCTACGGACATGGCGCGTGCCATCAAGGCGAACAGTATCTTGATGCGCGTGGTATCGGCGAACATCTTGAACAGGTCCGCCAAATCGTAGAGCAGCTCCTCGTCGGGCATGGTATCGAAGCGTTGCTGCGTTTCGCTGCGATTGCATCCGCAAGGGCAATCGTCGGTTTGCGGGTTTTGCGCCGGCAGGGCGTCAGCGGGGGTGCACCGATGTTCGGTTTCCATGACCGATGGCTGGTCGGTTGCTGCTGCGCCGCTTTGCATCGAGTGCAACGTAGACGCGGCCATCTCCTCGTTTGTCATGGTTGCAATCCTTTCAGCAAACTACTAAACATATGAGCAACTGTTCATAAGTATACTCTGCAGCGCATGCTTGTCAACTGGTTTTGCGATTTCGCGAAACCGACCTGCGTTCGCGTTGGGTATTCAGTTTCATTGCGTAAACCTTTTGCTTGACTATACCCCTCGGGGGCATATACTTAGCTTGATATACATGCCCTATGGGGGTATATGCGAATCACAGTATGTCCCCTTGGTGCGCTCCGATTGAAAGGATGCTCTATGAGCGAAGATTCGCCCGCTAGTCAGGGTGCTCAAAAGGCTTGCTGTTGCCACCACAAGGCAACGCCTCGCAGCGTGCAGATGCAAGAAGATCTGCAAAAACGCCTGAACCGCGTGATAGGCCAGCTCAACGGCGTGAAGGCGATGATCGACGACAACCGTTATTGCGGTGATGTGCTCATGCAGCTATCCGCAGCCGAAAGCGCCGTGCACAGCATCTCCGCCATCTTGCTGCAAAACCACCTGGAAACGTGTGTTGTCGAGCAAATCGAGCAGGGCAACACGCAGATTATCGATGAAGCCATGCAGCTCATCAAGAAATTCGCGCGGTAAGCGCTGGAAGAAGGATAGGCATGAAACGTGCATTCGACGTAACCGGCATGACATGCGCCGCATGCTCGGCGCGTGTCGAGAAGGCCGCCTCGAACGTCCCGGGCGTTGCTGGGGTGTCGGTCAACCTGCTGAAGAACAGCATGGAAGTGGATTTCGATGGTGAACCTGCCACCCTTGCCGCTGTTTCCGCGGCGGTCGAGAAGGCGGGCTATGGCGCATATCCGCGGCCTGAGGCGGGGTCCGCGGCAAGCGGCGTGCAGCAGCCTTTGCGCCCGGTGAACGATTCCGCCGCCGAGGCGAAACGGGTACGTCTGCGCCTCATCGTAAGCTTCTGCTTCACCATCCCGTTGTTCTATCTTTCGATGGGGCATATGTTCGGCTGGCCGTTGCCCGGGGTCTTTTTGGGCCACGAGAACATGCTCACGTTCGCGTTCACCCAGTTCCTGCTGCTGTTGCCCGTCATCTTCGTGAACTTCAAATTCTTCCGCGTGGGCTTTAAAACGCTTGCCCATGGTGCGCCGAACATGGATTCGCTCATCGCGCTCGGTTCCGCCGCATCTACGATATATGGCATCGCCGCCATCTACCGCATCGGCTGGGGCATGGGCCATGGGGATATCGATTTCGCCCATGCGGCGGCCATGGACTTGTACTTCGAATCCGCAGCCATGATCTTGACGCTCATCACGCTCGGCAAGTACTTCGAGGCGCGGGCGAAGGGCAAGACCACCGATGCCATCACCAAGCTCATGGACTTGACCCCGAAGGAAGCTGCGCGCCGCACACCGGATGGCGGCGTTGAACAGGTGCCGGTCGAGCAGGTCCGCGTCGGCGACATGCTCGAGGTCAAGGCCGGTCAGAGCGTGCCCGTCGACGGCATCGTCATCGAAGGCGACGGCGTGGTTGACGAGTCGGTCATCACCGGCGAGAGCGTGCCGGTCGGCAAACACGCCGGCGATACCGTCACGGGCGCTACCCTGAACAAGTCCGGGTGGTTCGTCATGAGGGCGGACCGCGTAGGTGCCGACACCACGCTTGCGGGAATCATCCGCCTTGTCGACGAGGCCACCTCCACCAAGGCCCCGATCGAGAAGATCGCGGACAAGATAGCCGGCGTGTTCGTCCCCGTCGTCATCGTCATAGCGGTTGCGACGTTCCTCGTGTGGATGGTGCTCTCCGCTGATGTGTCCACGGCGCTCACGCATGCCATCTCCGTGCTCGTGATCAGCTGCCCCTGCGCGCTCGGCCTTGCTACACCAACTGCCATTATGGTGGGAACGGGTCGCGGAGCTTCCAGCGGCATCTTGGTGAAGTCTGCCGAGGCGCTTGAGGTCGCCCATGATGTCAAAACGGTCGTGTTCGACAAGACGGGAACCATCACAACGGGTAAACCCGTGGTCACCGACGTCGTGCGCGCCAGCGGTATGGACGAACGGGGCTTTGCAAGCCTTGCGCTTTCAATCGAGCAGCGAAGCGAGCATCCGCTTGCCCAAGCCGTTGCGGCTTGGGCCGAGGCCGCTGGTGCACAGGTTGAACCGGTCGACGCCTTTGAGCAGATCGCTGGCGGGGGCGTGCTCGCACGCGTCGCGGGGGCGTGCGCGCTGGCGGGCAATGCCAGGTTGATGCAGCAAGCCGGAGTGGACGCTTCCGTGTTCGAATCGCGCGCCCGCGAGCTTGCCGATGAAGGCAAAACGCCCTTGTTCTTCGCCTGTGGCGGTAAGGTGTGCGGTCTTGTCGCCGTAGCTGACACTGTCAAGCCCTCAAGCGCCGCCGCGCTCGAGGAGCTGCGCGCCATGGGTTTGCGCACCGTCATGCTCACGGGCGATAACGAGCGCACGGCGCAGGCTATCCAGCGACAGGTCGGCGCTGATGAGGTTATAGCCGGCGTGCTTCCCCAAGATAAGGAACGCGAGATTCGCCGCCTAGCCGAGCGGGGACGCGTGGCCATGGTCGGCGATGGCATCAACGACGCCCCTGCGCTTGCCCGCGCTGACGTGGGCATCGCCATCGGAGCTGGTACCGACATCGCCATTGAGAGCGCCGATGTCGTGCTTATGCGCTCCGATGTCCTCGATGTGCCCGCCGCCATACAGCTTTCGCGCTCCACGCTGCGCAACATCAAGCAGAACCTGTTCTGGGCGTTGATTTACAATGCAGTGTGCATCCCGGTGGCTGCCGGTGTGTTCTCGTTCGCGGGCTTCACGCTCAATCCCATGATCGCCGCGGCGGCTATGAGCTGCTCAAGCGTATGCGTGGTGTCGAATGCGTTGCGCCTGCGCACGTGGAAGCCCCGGTTCAGCTCGAATGCTGCACGGCAAATCGCCGCCAAGCAATGCGACATTACAGAAGAAGCTACGGATGCAACCGCATCCGAGCAGGATATTCAGGCAATCGATGCGGGTGTGCCCGCGGATAAGGAGATCATCATGGAAAAGAAGCTCACCGTCGAGGGTATGATGTGCCCGAAGTGCGTCGCCCATGTCAAGAAGGCGCTCGAGGACGTGGAGGGCGTGTCGGAGGCCGTTGTCGACCTTGATGCCGGCACCGCCGTTGCAAAGCTTGCCGATGCGGTGGACGATACCGTGCTCGTGAACGCCGTTGTCGAAGCCGGCTACGAGGTGAAGGGCATCGAGTAGACGGGTCGTTTCCGGACTCGTCAAATCGCGGCGCCGCCATCGTATCGGACCATTGGCGTCCCGGTGCGATGGCGGCGCCGTTTTCGTTGGCCGGGTCAGCTTCCGGCGACGATCTGCCGCAAAACGGCGATGAACCGCTCGTTGTCCGACCTTGTGCGCACGCTCACGCAAAAATGGCTGCCGGGCGAGACCCCGGGCGTGCGATCGAGCGTGCGAACCGGGAACCCTCGCTTCTGCAGCTTGCGCACGAGGTCGAGCGCATCCGCGGCTCCCAAATGCATGGAGCGTCCAGGCGCGAACGAGCACATCACGTAATTCGCCTCAGCAGGGTAGATGCTGATCCCGGGGACCAAGCTGAGCATGCACTGCATCCAAGGTATCTCCGTTTCAAGCACCTCGCGCGCCCGTTCCAGGTGATGATCGGGCGTGGCCAGCTTCAGCAGGCGCGCGCTGAGCGCGGCGGAGGCCGGGCGTTTGGCTATCTGGGAGATGCGGCTGGCGACGGCGGGGTGCGCTAATGCGCACGACAGGGGCATGCCGGGCAGCGAGAACGTGTCCGTGAGCGACCGGATAACGATGAGGTTCGAATGCTCATCGATCATGCTCGCGGTTGATTCTCCGCCGAGCGTCAGGTCGATTCCCCGCTCGTCGACGATCACCCATGCGCAGGCTTGCAGGTAATCCAGCAACGTTTGCCGCGCCAGCAACCGGCTGGTGGGGAAGGCGGGGTTGGCGAGCATCGCCGCATCGAAGGATAGCCCCATGCGCCGAACAGCCTGCGGGTCGGGGACCACGAAGCCATCGGGGCCGGGAACCTCCACGATGCGATGGCCGGCGGTTCCCAGGCATCGCTCGTAGGCGGCGCGCGAGGGTACGGGCACCGCCACGGATCGTGGCTCGAACGAGTTCGCCACGGCAGCCAGCACGTCGGTCGCCGATGCGCCGACGGCAACGCAATCGGGGCGTACGCCGTAGCGCTTCGCCAACAGCGCGGGAATCTGGGTTTGCGCCGTGCGTTCTTCTTCGGGCGTGATGGGATTTCGCGTCAGGAGGTTCAGCGCAGGGCTGAAGGCTTCGGGCATGCCGAGCGGGTTGAGCGTCTGCGAGAAGTCGAGCCAATCGATGATGGAGACCTCGGAGCCGGGCAACATGTCGGGTGCCGTCGATGCGGGAGCGAGGGCGCCCCATCCAGTGGTGCGAAGGCGTCCTTTCAATCCGTCCAAACCGCCCTCCTTCCCGTTGGTGCCCGATATCGCGATAAAGCCGAACGTTTATAGTAGCACAGCGTTTCGAGCCACAAGCCCCCGTGGTAAACTGGAACACATGATCGATTCGAGCGAACATGAGGGCATGCTGCCTTTGGAACCCTGGGATGGGCCGGCAATCCTGCTGGTCGATCTTGACGCGTTCTTCGCCTCCGTCGAGCAGCTCGACCATCCCGGCTGGCGTGGCAAGCCCGTCATCGTCGGGGGAAGCGCCGACAAGCACGGTGTGGTGTCCACGGCTTCCTATGAAGCGCGCGTGTTCGGCGTTCGCTCGGCTATGCCTGCGGTCACGGCGCGCAAGCTGTGCCCTCAGGCCATCTGGGCCGCTGGCAGGTTTGATCGGTACAAGCAGGTCAGCAACCAGGTCATGTCCATCCTCAACGATGAGACGCCGCTTGTGCAGCAGGTCAGCATCGACGAGGCCTTTCTCGACGTCACCCCCACGCGCACCAACAGGGAGCACCCCGTTGCCGTTGCGCGGCGTATCCAGCAACGGGTCGAACAGCTTGGCGTAACGTGCTCGGTAGGGGTGGGCACTTCGAAGACGATTGCGAAGATCGCTTCCGATATGGACAAACCCCGCGGCCTTACCGTCGTCTATCCGGGAACCGAGCGCATGTTCCTCGATCCGCTTCCCGTCCGCAGCATGAGCGGCATCGGCGCCGCCGCCGAACAGCGCCTGAAAAGCCATGGGGTAGAAACGCTCGGGCAGCTGGTGTGCGAGGGCCCTGCGCGCCTTGAGCGGTTGTTCGGGAAGAACGGACGCGTCATGTATATGCGGGCCTGCGGTCTTGACGACTCGCCCATCCAGCAACATGCGCCGGTGAAATCGGTGTCGAACGAGGTTACCTTCGCGAACGACCTTCGTGTGCGCGAGGACATCGAGGCGGCCGTTAGCACGCAGGCGGCAAAGGTGGGACGGCGGCTGCGCGGCAAGGGCCTACGCGGGTCCACCATCGGCTTGCGCCTTCGGTATCCCGATAGATCGAGCCGCTCGGTCCAGCGCAGGCTTGCCCGGCCGACTGACGACGAGCTGCTGTTCGCCCCCGAGCTCAGCGGCATGCTCGATGAGCTCTGGGAGCCTGGCATCGCGGTGCGCCTTATCGGGGTGTCCGTATCCGGGTTTTCCGAGTCGGGAGGCGAGCAGGGCAGCTTGTTCGATGTAAAGCAGGTTGCCCCTCTCGAGGGCGATGCGAAGCCGCGCATCCAAGATGAATCGAAGCGGCGTGGCTTGCTTGCGGCAACCGACTTGGTGAAAGATCGCTTCGGGGAAGGGGCGGTGCGTTTCGGCCACGAGCTGCGCAACGACGGCAACACCACCGGCACCGCCGCTAAGAATCCCGCTGATTACAAGTAGCACGATACATTGAGCGTCTGCGTCCATGATGGCGACGCAGGCGCTCTACTCATTGGCCGGCTCGCGGGTTTGGCGGCGGCTCGCTTTGTCGCATGGGCGTGCAAGCTTGATTGCGTGCCCGTTGGAAACCCCTACGCGCATGGCCGATAGGCGTGCTCGGTGGCAAGCGGATGAACGGCTAGTAATCCCAGTAATCTTGGATCAACTCTTGCCTGTTCGCCTTCTGCGATTTCTTCAGGATATTGTGCACGTGCACCTTCACGGTTCCCGGTGCAAGCGATAGCTCGGCTGCGATGTTCTGGTTGTCTTTGCCCAGTAGGACCAGCCGCAAGATTTCGGTCTCGCGCGGCGTGAGCTTGTGGGATGCCGCGTACGGTACCAGGTTGTGGTCGATATAGGTTTCCACCTGGTCGCCTCCTTGCGTGGGAGGTTCGCTATGGCGCACGGAAAGGTACGTCAGCGAAGAGCGCAGGGCCACGAACTCGCAGACCAAGGCAAGCAGGTTCTCGGCGAAGTTGCGTTCCGGGAAGAAGCCTAGGGGGATATCCACGTGCCCAGGGCCGATCAGCAGCAATACCAAGCCGTTTTCTGCCACCACTGCAAGCAGCAGCACCCAGAGCAGCACATAGAACTTTGGGAAGCGGCTTAATCGCAGCCGTAACCGATCATCCTCGGTTGTGATGTATTTATATGCTGCGAAAAACAGCATCCAGGCAATGAACACCTCGCGCAGTGAATAGAACACGAACATGTGCACATACCCCTGCGGAAGGAACAGCGTCACGGCAAGGCTTGCGCCGACGAACAGATACGCCGGGCCAAATTTGATGAGAATCGAATCTTCCTCCACGTAGGCGCATACCATCAACCAAAACGACATGAGCGTAGCGCAACCGAAGATGATGGAGAAGGCTGGGTCCCCGATAAAGAACGCCTCATGCGACACCGCCGACTCCGATGCCATCACGTAATCGTCGCGGAACACCAGCATGCAATCGGCGTAGTACATGAGAAAGCCCACGAAGCAGTATAGCTGGACTTTGTTCCGCGAAACCAAATAGGAAGCCAGGCAACATGCCGAGGTCAAAATGGCGCATACTTGCATGGCGATCGAGTAATAAAACAGGAACATGCTTGAATCCACAGCGCATCGCTTTCGTTTAGTCACTGGCTCATGTTTTGGCGCGTCCAGTATACGCTAAATCTCCCAAACAAAGAAACGCCTGATGAAAGTGGTATATATCCGGTTTATACCTGGGTATATACCCAGCTTTCCTCTGGCGGTATACGGCTAAACCTGGCAATCATGTGGTCAGCCCGAACAAGACGGGCGCAAGTCGCTCGCAGCCAAGCGAACTGAGCCAAGCAGGGCGTGGAAGTTGCGACAACGCTATACCGGATAAGATCCGGAACTCCATGAAAGGGGGGTGCATATGTCTACCGAGGCCGCTGCCGTCGACTCCGCAGGCGGGCCCGTGGTGAAGGAGAAGAAGAAGAGGAAGAAGAAGCTTAGTTTCCCGACAGCGTTCACCATCCTGTTCGTCTTGACCATCATCGCGGTTATCGCAACATGGTTCGTGCCGGCAGGACAGTATGCTAAGCTTCAGTATGTGGCCGACTCCAATGTGCTTACGGTCACAAGCCCGCAAGGTGAGATCAGCGAGATACCTGCTACGCAAGACGAGCTCGACCAGCTCGGCGTGCAGATCGGTATCGAGCAGTTCACCGGCGGGTCCATCACGAAGGCCATTTCGATCCCCGGAACCTATGAGCAGCTTCAGGCTCAGCCTAAGGGCATCGCCGATGTCACGCAGGCAATGGTATCCGGCACGATCGACGGCGTCGACATCATGGTGTTCATCCTGGTGCTCGGCGGTCTGATCGGCGTGGTCAACGCAACCGGAGCGTTCGAATCCGGTCTGATGGCTTTGACGAAAAAGACCAAAGGCCATGAGTTCTTGCTCGTGTTCCTGGTCGCCCTGCTCATGGTCCTCGGCGGCACCTCGTGCGGCCTTGAAGAGGAGGCTGTGGCGTTCTACCCGATTCTGGTACCGGTGTTCCTAGCGCTCGGATACGACTCCATCGTATGCGTTGGCGCTATCTTCCTGGCCGGCTCCATGGGCACCACGTTCTCCACGATCAACCCGTTCAGCGTCGTTATCGCCTCGAACGCGGCGGGCATCAACTTCATGGAGGGCTTCGAGTGGCGCGTCGGCGGCTGCATCGTGGGCGCCATCGTGGTCATCAGCTACCTGTACTGGTACTGCAAGAAGATCAAGGCCAACCCCGAGGCTTCTTATACCTATGAGGATCGCGAGCACTTCGCGCAGCTGTTCAACGTTGAGCGCGGCGAGACCGCTGCTGCCCATGCAGAAGGCTTCAGCCTGCGCAAGAAGGCCATCCTGGTGCTCTTCATCTCCGCCTTCGTCCTTATGGTGTACGGCGTCATGAACCTGCACTGGTGGTTCCCGCAGATGGCCGCCATGTTCCTGGCCATCTCGATCATCATCATGTTCATCTCGGGTACCGACGAGAAGACCGTGGTGAACGCGTTCATCAACGGCGCATCCTCGCTGGTCGGCGTTTCCCTGATCATCGGCCTGGCCCGTGGCATCAACCTGATCATGGAAGAGGGCCTGATCTCCGATACGCTCCTGTTCTGGTCCTCCAACGCGGTCCAGGGCATGGCGGGTCCGGCGTTCATCCTGATCATGATGCTGCTGTTCTTCCTGCTCGGCTTCGTGGTCCCGTCTTCCTCCGGTCTGGCCGTTCTGGCAATGCCCATTATGGCTCCCCTTGCCGATACGGTCGGCATCGATCGCTACTCCATCGTCTGCGCTTACCAGTGGGGTCAGTACGCGATGCTCTACCTCGCACCTACCGGCCTGGTTTTGGCAACCTTGACCATGTTGGATATGAAGTACTCCAAGTGGTTCAAGTTCGTGTGGCCCATCGTGGTGTTCACCCTGGTGTTCGGCGGTATCCTCCTGTGCGCGCAGGTCATGCTCGCATAATGCCGCAAACATACTCCTTATGAAGAAGGCTCCCCGTGGGGAGCCTTCTTCATGTCTGCACCGGCTGTGCGATCGATGGATCGTCGGGGCAAGTCGCGCTGGCAACCCCCCCCCTCGTTCATCTGCTTGTGTTCCGTGGTCATTCCTCGATCAAGCAAGGCGATGTCGACGTTTCTGATTCCGATTCGCGCGGAGCAGGCGATTAAGCCAGGACACGTTTTTTGTATTGGACGGGTTTCTAATCGCGGTTCGATGCCAGGAAGAACAGCGCCATGGTGCCCGGACCGGAATGCGCACCGATGACGGGGTCGACGTAGTTGATGCGGATGTCTTCGACGCCGAAACGTTCGCGGATTTTCTTCTCGAGCCATTTCGCATCATCGATGCAATCGCCATGGGTGATGAAGACCGTTTGCTCGGCGATCGGCGCCACGCCGGTGCGCTCCATGTGGTCGAGCAATGCGGACAGCGACTTCTTGCGTCCGCGCACCTTTTCCAAGGGGACAAGGTGCCCCTCGTCGTCGACGTGCATGACCGGCTTGATGTTGAGCAGCGTGCCGGCCCAGGCGCTCGTCTTCGAGACGCGGCCGCCGCGCCACAAGAACATGAGGTCGTCGACGGTGAACCAATGCGCCAGATGCAGCTTGTTCGCCTCCGTCCAATCGCGCACTGCTTCGATGCCCTCGCCCTGCTCGGCGCGCTGGCATGCGTGCCACACGAGCAGCCCTTGGCCGCCCGAGGCGGCAAGCGTGTCGACCGTCAGCAGCTTGCGCTGCGGATATTCCTCGCGCAATTGCTTCGCGAGAAGCTCGGTGGCCTCATAGGTTCCCGACAGGCCACTGGAAAAGCCCAGGTACAGGATATCCCTGCCTTGATCAAGCAAGCTGCGGAACAGCGTTTCGGTATCCGCAAGGTTCGGAAGCGAGGTGCGGAACACCTTTCCCTTGCGCATCATGGCGTAGAACTGCGAAAGATCGGTCTTCTCGCCTTTGAGATAGCTGCGATACACCGTGTCGTCGCCATCGGCCATGAACGTGAGCGGCAATACGTGCAGCTCGTAGCGGTCGATGGTTTCCTCGGTGAGGTTGCAGCAAGAGTCGGTCACTATCTCGAAGCTTCGGTTCATGGTCATGCCCTTCCTAGCAGGTTGCCCGTCTGCGGGGTGAGACGTCGGAAAACCTCTGGATCTGATTCGGCGAAAACGGCGCAACGCCCCGTATTCAGCTTTCATATCCATAACAGTATAACCTTCCGAAACCATATCGCTGCGCTACCGCAACGAACGGTACCGCGTTTTCTCTGAGTGCTTTTTCGGAATGTGGCCTGCGCGCGTTTCGTTTCCGTGGGTTTCCTATATACTAATCGGGTTTATAAGCAAGGACGGCATGAGCCGTCTGGGCATAGTTAGGCAAAGGAAGGCGCGATCTCGTGGCGAACACGTACAAGAACACCATGAATCTCCCGCAGACGGATTTCCCGATGCGAGGCAACCTGCCGGCATCCGAGCCGAAAAGGCTTGAGAAGTGGGAGCAGGAGCACATCTACGAACAGGTTCTCGAGAAGAACAAGGACGGTAAGCCCTTCGTCCTGCACGATGGCCCGCCTTATGCCAACGGCCCCATCCATATCGGCCATGCCTTCAACAAGGTGCTGAAGGACTTCGTGAACAAAAGCCATGCCCAGCGCGGGTATTTCACCCCGTACGTGCCGGGTTGGGACTGCCACGGCCAGCCTATCGAGCATATGGTCGAGGTCACTTTGGGCCCTGATAAGATGAAGGAAACGCCGCAGCCCGAGCTGCGCCGTCTGTGCCGCGAGTGGGCGACCAAATACGTCGGCATCCAGCGCGATGGCTTCAAGCGCCTGGGCGTCAACGCCGACTGGGATCACCCGTATCTTACCTATATCCCGAATTTCGAGGCCGGTAACGTGGAGATCTTCCGCGATATGTACCTCAAGGGCCAGGTGTATCGCGGCCGCAAGCCTATCCACTGGTGCAAGAAGTGCCATACGGCTCTTGCCGAAGCCGAAATAGAATACTCCGACGAGGTTTCCCCGTCCGTTTACGTGAAGTTCAAGCTTGACGCCATGCCTGGTATCTTCGAGGCCGCCGGCGCCACTGGCGATGCGTACGTGCTCATTTGGACCACCACGCCGTGGACCCTTCCGGCCAACGCTGCCGTGTGCCTGATGCCCGACGCCGATTACGTCATGGTTCAGGTTGACGGCAGCAACGTCATCTTCGCCAAGGAGCTTGTCGAGGAAGTCGCCGAGATCGCCGGTTGGGAGGATTACTCCCTGGTGTGCGGCCAGGACGGCCAGCCCGTCGTGCTCAAGGGCAAGGAGCTGTGCGGCCTTACCTATACCTGCCCCATCCGTCAGGACCTTAAGGGCAAGATCATCTACGGCGACCATGTAACGCTCGACTCCGGTACCGGCTGCGTCCATACCGCACCGGGCCATGGCCAGGACGACTACCTGGTGGGCCTGCAGTTCGACATTCCCATCCTCATGCCCGTCGACGACAACGGCGTGCTCACCGAGGATGCCGGTCCCTTTGCAGGTCTGGATACCGACGACGCCAACCCCGTCATCATCGATTGGCTGCGCGAGCAGGGCACGCTCGTGGCTGCGCGCAAGATCAGCCACAGCTATCCGCATTGCTGGCGCTGCCATGAGCCCGTCATCTTCCGCGCCACCGACCAGTGGTTCGTCTCCATGGAGGAGAACGGCCTGCGCGGCAAGGCCATGGACGCCATCGAGCGCGATGTGACCTTCTATCCCGGCTGGGCCGTCAACCGCATCGGCTCCATGGTGTCGGACCGTCCCGACTGGTGCATCTCGCGTCAGCGCAGCTGGGGCGTGCCCATCCCCGTGTTCAAGTGCGCCAAGTGCGGCGAGACCGTGGCCAACGAGGCTACGTTCGACGCCGTCATCAAGCTGTTCTACGAAGAGGGCGCCGACGCCTGGTTCACCAAGAAGCCCAGCGAGTACCTGCCGCACGGCACGCACTGCGAGAAGTGCGGCTGCACCGAGCTTGTTCCTGAGAAGGATATCCTCGACGTGTGGTGGGAATCCGGCGTGACGCATACCAGCGTGCTCAAGCACCGCGCAGACGAGGGCCTGACGTTCCCGGCCGATATGTACCTGGAAGGTTCCGACCAGCACCGCGGTTGGTTCCAGTCCAGCCTGCTCACTAGCGTTGGCGCTTATGGCTGCGCACCGTATAAGAACATCCTGTCGTGCGGCTTCACCGTCGACGAGCAGGGTCGCAAGATGTCCAAGTCCCTGGGCAACGGCGTCGATCCTGCCGATGTCACGAGCAAGTGGGGCGCCGATGTCTTGCGCCTGTGGGTCGCCTCCGCCGATTACGCGCAGGACGTGTCCATCTCCGACAACATCTTGAAGCAGGTCTCCGATGCGTATCGCCGTTTCCGCAACACGTTCCGCTTCCTGCTGGGCAACCTGTCCGATTTCGACGATCAGGCGAACGCGGTTTCCAACTGGGATGATCTTGAGCCCATCGACCAGTATATGATGGCCAAGACCGCCCAGCTGCTCTCCGATGTCGAGCAGGCCTACGATAGCTTCAAGTTCAACGGCGTCTACCGTGCCGTCTACGACTTCGTCAACGACCTGTCCAGCGTGTACATGGACGTCACGAAGGACCGCCTGTACTCCGAGTCGCCCGACAGCCCGCGTCGCCGTGCCGTGCAGACGGTGCTGTTCAACATCCTGGAAGTGCTCGTGCGCGTGCTTTCGCCCATCCTGTCGTTCACAGCCGATGAGGTGTGGGAGTGCTATCCCGAGGCCATGCGCAACCGCGAAGGCCGTGTGTGCAACGTGCAGCTGGCAGGCTGGCCGCATCGTTCCGACTTCGTGCCTGCGCTTCCGGGCAAGCAGGCAGAGGAGAAGGTGCTCGCCGCGTTCGGCGGCGCCCTCGAGGTGCGCGACGTGGTCACCAAGGCGCTTGAGGATGCTCGCGGCGCCAAGGTGATCAACAAGAGCCAGGAAGCCACCGTTTCGGTTACCGCTCCGCAGGCAACCCTCGATGCGCTTTCCGCCTTCGACGCCTCCGTGTTCGAAGAGCTGTTCATCGTGTCCGGCGTGACGTTCGCTGCAGGCGACGAGCTTGCATGCGAGGTCAAGCCCGCCGAGGGCGACAAGTGCCCGCGTTGCTGGAACTATCGCGAGCTCGGCGGCAACGCCAACCACGCGGATGTGTGCCAGCGTTGCGGTGATGCTCTCGACGCCATCGGCTTCACCGAGGAGTAAACGGTTTGACCCAGCATCAACCTATGAACATCGCTGGAAGCGAAGGGGCCGACGCGGTATGCGCCGGCCCCGCGCCTTCGGTGCGAACCCAGGCGCTTCGTTTGGGGGCTATGGGCGCTTTGGCCCTTTGCTGGATTGCCCTGGATCAGGCGGTCAAGTTCCGCTTGAACGACCATGCGGCGGGCAGCGTCCTTTCCGGTCCCATTGCCGGTTTGTTCAGGCTGCACCTTGTGCACAACACCGGTGGCGCCTGGAGCATGTTCTCGGGCGCCACGGCTGCCTTGGGCGTGTTCTCCATCGTCATGTGCGCGGCGCTTGCGGCGTTCGCAGTGCACGAGCGCGCCCGCATCAGCTGGATCGAGCTCATCGGGCTAGGGCTTGTCATCGGCGGGGGTGTAGGCAACGCCATCGATCGTTTCGCCTTGGGCTATGTGGTGGACTTCATCGACCTCAGCTTCATGGATTTCCCTGTGTTCAACATCGCCGATATCGGTGTGACCTGCGGTCTTGCTTTGTTTTTGATCGGATGGATCGTCCGTGAACGACATCATGAGGAGGTGCGCTAGATGGGCGCGTTGAAAAGCTATACCGCCTGCGCGGAAGATGCCGGTTCGCGTATCGACGCCGTGCTGGCTGCGCGCGGGCTCTATCCCAGCCGCAGCGCGGCGGCCCGGGCCGTGGAAGACGGCGCAGTGTACGTCAACGGCTCCACCGTGGCCAAGAAACATACGCTATGCGCAGGCGATACGGTGGTGTACGAGGTGCCGGACGCCCCTGAGCAGGGTCCCGTACAAGGTCAGGCCATACCGCTCGATATCCGCTACGAGGACGATGACCTGCTTGTCATCTCCAAGCAGGCGGGGCTTGTGTGCCATCCGTCGGTCGATCATGCCGATGGCACGTTGGTCAATGCTCTGGTCTACCATTGCGGTGTCGAGCACCTGTGCAACGTCCAGGGTGAAAGCGATCGTCCCGGCATCGTGCATCGCCTCGACCGCGACACCACGGGCCTTATGCTTGCCGCAAAAAACGATGCCGCCGGTTTGGCGCTCATGGCCGATATCCGCGATCGCGCGGTCGATCGCCGCTACCTTGCCTTGGTGCACGGGGTCATCCCGCACGATACCGGCATGATCGATGCGCCCATCGCCCGTTCGCTCAACGAACGCACGCGCATGGCGGTTCGCGAATGCCCCTCGGCGCGAGATGCGCTCACCACGTTCCGCGTGCTCGAACGCTTCGAGCATGGTCCACGCGACAACGGCTACACCCTCATCGACTGCAAGCTGTATACGGGCAGAACCCATCAGATCCGCGTTCACATGCAGTACGCTAAGCATCCGTTGGTGGGCGATCCGGTGTACAACTCCGGTGCGCCCAAGGACGCCGATGCGAACTTCGGGCTTGATCGTCAGTTCCTGCATTCCTTCCAGGTTGGATTCACGCAGCCCATGACAGGCGAGTACCTCTTCTTCGCCGATAACCTTACCGATGACCTTGCTGCCGTGCTCGATAAGCTGGCATCTCGAAGCCGCGGTCGCACCGAGGCGGGTAGGGAAGTGTTCGAGTTGCTGGCAGACTCGCCGCACCCCACGGCTCCGGTACACCATCTGGAGGATTTCGGGGCTATATAGTATTTGGTAACGTGCTTTTCCGTAAGGCGCGTTATTCGAGGCGGCTTCAATAGCCGCCTTCTTATTTTCGCAGGTCAAGTTTGGAGACGGTTGCTATGAAAGCATGTGAGACCCCGCGCATCGGCGTACTGCTCGCTAATACGGGCACGCCGAAAAGCCCCGAACCGCGCGATGTGCGCAGATATCTCGGAAGGTTTTTGATGGACGAGCGCATACGCCCTATGGCCAAGGCGCCATGGTGGTTGATCCTGCACTTGTTCATCCTTCCCACGCGTTCGGTGAAGTCCGGGAGAAAATACGGGAAGATTTGGACTGAAGCCGGGTCGCCCTTCGACGTGGAGCATGCCAAGCTCCGGGATCTGCTGGAGCAGCGCCTGCAGGGCGATGGCATGGATGTGCGGGTGCAGGTGGGGCAGAGCTATGGCGAGGATTCCATTCGGACGGCTCTTGCCGCCCTTCGAGAGCAAGGATGCACGCAGGTGGTGGTGCTTCCCCTGTATCCGCAAAGCGCCCATTCGACCACGTTGAGCGTCAAGGACGGCGTTGCGGCGGCTATGACCGAGCTGTCATGGCAGGCGTCGGTGGCGTTCGTGGATTCTTATGGTATGGATAGCGCCTATATCGATGCGATCGCCCAAACCGTTTCGGCTGCGGGCTTCAACGCGCAGGCGGGCGATAGGCTGCTGTTCAACTACCATTCCATTCCGATGAAAGATATCGAACAGGGCGATACCTATGAGCCTCAGACCGGCGCAACCGCGTTGGCGGTGGCGGGTCGCCTTCGTCTTGATCGAACGCAGTGGACCATCGGCTACAACTGCCGGTTCGATAAAAGCCGCGAATGGCTGCAGCCGTTTACCCGAGGCGTTCTCAAGCGTTGGGCGCAGGCGCGAGATGGCCGTGTCTTCATGGTTTGCCCGAATTTTGCGGTAGATTGCCTTGAAACCCTTTATGATATCGATTACGAATTGGTGCCTTGGTATCGACAGGCCGTCGAGGAAGCCGGCCGTCCGTACGAAGGCAGCGAGTTCGTATATGTTCCGTGCCTCAACGGCACGCCGATGCATGCTTCGGTGCTTGCCCATGTGCTTGCGCCGTATCTTACCGGAGAGGATCATCATGAGTAGCGAGGCTGCAAAACCTCAGAAAACGGTGCTGCTGGGCGTAACCGGCGGCATTGCCGCATATAAATCCTGCGAGATCGTCCGCGGCCTTCAGAAGGCCGGCGTGCGTGTGAAGGTATGCATGACCGAGCACGCCACGCATTTCGTCGATCCCGTCACGTTCCGATCGCTTACCCACGAGAAGGTGGCGGTCGACCTGTTCGACGACCCTACCGATCCCATCCATCACATCTCGCTTGCCGAGGAGGCCGATGCTCTCGTCATCGCGCCTTGCACGGCCAATGTCCTGGCTAAGCTGGCCAACGGCATCGCCGACGATCTGCTCACCACCACGGCCCTGGCGTGTACCGCGCCGCTCGTGTTGGCGCCGGCCATGAACGTGCACATGTACGAGGCGGCTGCCACGCGCTACAACATCGGCAAGCTCGGCATCCGCGGCGCCGTGTTCGTCGAGGCCGATGAGGGATATCTGGCATGCGGCGATGTGGGACGCGGCCGTTTGGCCGACCCTGCCGCCATCGTCGCGCGCACGCTCGAGGTTCTGGGCGTGAAGCAAGACCTTGAGGGCAAGCATGTCATGATCACCGCCGGGCCTACCGTCGAGCCCATCGATCCGGTGCGCTATATATCCAACCGTTCCAGCGGCAAGACGGGATACGCCATCGCGCGCGCTGCCCGTCGTCGTGGTGCCGATGTGACGCTGATCACCGGGCCGGTTTCCATTCCCGCTCCCTCAGACGTCCACGTGGTGCACGTGAACACCGCGCTCGAGATGCTGCAGGCTTGCGAAGAGTCGTTCCCCTCCGCCGATATCGCGTTGTTCTCCGCAGCCGTCGCCGATATGCGTCCGGCTCATGCGGCGGACCATAAGCTGAAGAAGGGCGCTGCCGATGCCGACCTTGGCACCATCACGTTGGTCGAGAACCCGGATATCCTGGCCACGCTCGGGGCGAAGAAGGGCCCGCACCAGGTTGTGGTGGGCTTCGCTGCAGAAACCGACAACGTCATCGCTAACGCCCAGGCGAAGCTTGTGAAAAAGAACGCCGATGTCATCGTCGCCAATCGAGTGGGCGAGGGGCTGGCGTTCGGTACCGACGACAACGCCGTGTGCTTCGTGGATGCAGACGAGATCGACGAGACGCCCAGCATGCCCAAGGACAAGCTGGCGGACGTGATCCTCGATCATGCGTTGGAGTATCTGCGCTAGGTTGCCGAGCGAAGTCTTTGTGTGCGGGCGAACTTTTTCATGATTCGCGAAAAAGTTTGAAATTACCCCTTGCACGCTTTCCTGGTTTTGGTATTATAAACGAGCTGCTTCGGACAGCAGCAGTTTGAAAGTTCGGGTTGTGGCGCAGTTTGGTAGCGCACTTGACTGGGGGTCAAGGGGTCGCAGGTTCAAATCCTGTCAACCCGACCAGCTTACACAAGCAGGTCTCAAGATTTCTTGGGATCTGCTTTTCTTTTATCTCGACTGATTCGTCTTCTTATCTTGATTTCTACCTTCTCCGTGCCTCAACCGTGACGTTTGCTGTTTGAACACGCCGCATGTCGCAGCCTCGGCTTTTGATTTGCGGGCACGACGCGTGGCGCATGGAGCCTGTCGAAAACGTTATGAGGCAGTCTCTGGGAGCGGCCTCACATTATGATGCGGTCGCGTATGATGATATCGGCCGTTTTTCCGAGGTAATACCTAGGATTCGGCTATACTGCGTAGGGGGTGTCATCGAGGTTAGGATACAGATGGGTAGCAAGAAGCTTTTCGCGCTTATCGTCGTTTCGGCGTTATTGGCTTTTACGCTTCCTGCCTGCGCATTCTCAAGCTCGAACGAAGCTTCGAAGTCAACGGAGCTGAAAACCCTTGTGATCGGCACCGATCCCTACCCGCCGTTCGTTTCCGACGATGTGGATGGCAATGCCAGCGGTATCGATGTCGATATCCTTACCGAGGCGTTAGGCCGCATCGGGTATAAACCCGAATTTAAATACATCTCTTGGGAAAAGAAAAACGAGTTGCTTGCCACAGGCGAGCTCGATTGCGTCGCGGGCTGCTTCTCGATGACGGGTCGCGAGGCCGATTATCGCTGGGCTGGACCGTATATGAAAAGCCGTCAAGTGGTTGCCGTGGAGCCTTCAAGCTCGATAACCTCGTTTGCCGATCTTGAGGGAAAAAGCGTTGCCGTGCAATCCACTACCAAGCCGGAGGGCATCTTGCTTAACCGCTCGAACCCCGACGTGCCGGAGGTTGCGAACGTGTTCAGCTTCTCCGACCGTTCGTGTTTGATCCCCACGCTATTAAAGGGCTCCGTTGACGCCATTGCGGCGCACGAGACCTCTATATTGCAGTATGAGCAGGATTACGATGTGGACGTGCGCATCCTAGATGAATCCTTGCTCGATGTCGGTCTTGGCTGCGCGTTCGATCTAAACGACCATCGTGGCATCGATGTTGAGCTCTCGGGCGCGTTTGAGAACATGATCGAAGATGGCACCATGTATGAGATTCTCTCGAGGTACTTCGAGGATCCTTCGCCGTTTCTGCAGGTAGGCGATGTGCGTGGCTAAAAAATATCAACGAGGCGGACGCTTCTGGACGATCGCCATCGTCGTCGGCGTTATGGTGGCTTGCGTAAGCGGGATGTTCGGTTTCGGTTCTGTGCTCAGGGAAGCTGCCGCGCGCTCCGACAATGTGGTCGGTTTTGCGAAATCGCAGAGCCTGACCTACGATTCTTTCAATGATTCCGTAGCCATGACAAGCCAGGTTCTTGCGCTCGAGAACGCTTCTCTGCTTGCTCGTAGCAACTCCTATGGTGGAAATGGGGACGACCAAGCCGAGTTTGAGCGTGCTGCACGAGAGCTTGGCGTTTCAAATGCATTCGTTTTGACCGCCGATGGCCGGCTTGTAAGCTCATATTCCAACAACAACGTCACATTCGGCATGGTTCAGCACGAGATTACAGCTGATGTAGCCCTTGATGTGGTGGATCATCCCCGTAAAGTCTACGGTACACGCATTGTTTTCGATGACGGGTCGTATATCGATGTAGGTTGCGCGGCGCGCATCGATCAGGCGGGCATGGTTGTTGCTGGCTACTATACTTCGGAGGCATTTTCCAATCGTTATCTGCTTTCGTTGCAGAATATGCTGGCGGGTTACGATGTGCGGGGCAGCGGCGATATCGTGGTGGAATCCAATGGCTCGGTTGTGGCCGCCAACATGGTTTCCAATCAGATGAGCGGGGATATCCAGCTCGATCCCGTTGATGCGAAGGTGGTCGAGGATATCAAAAGCCGCTGCCAGGTCGGTGAGACCACGCTGTTGCTTTCTGGGTCGAAACCCTATATCGCTTCCCTCGACAAGGCTCGTGATTACTATGTTTTCACGTTCATGCCGGTTTCGTCTTGCTTGGGCGAAGTGGCGGGGCTCGTGTTGGTTTCCGTCGCGTTGTATTGCTTCGTGGTTGCCGTGTTCGCCTTCTCTCGGCGCAAATCCGAGCACGAGCACTTGCATCAGCTTGTGCTGCAAGAGCGCGAGTACGCCGATCGTCTTGCTATGTCGGCGCATCAGGCGCAGAGCGCGAACAGGGCGAAAACCGAGTTTCTACAGCGCATGAGCCACGACATCCGCACGCCCATAAACGGCATCCGCGGCATGGTGGAAATCGCCAACGCCCACGATGGGGATCTTGTCAAACAGCGCGAGTGTCGCCAGAAGATCTGGACGGCGTCGGGGATACTTTCCGAACTGGTCAACGAAGTTCTTGACATGAGCAAACTCGAAAGCGGCGAGGTGCAGCTGGACCTGCAGCCCACCAACCTTGTTGAAGTCGTCGAGGAGATTTGCCAGATCATGGAGCATCAAGCCGCGCAACTCGGTGTGACCATCAGCTGCGACCGAAGCGGCATATCCCATCCCGTGGTCATGGCGAGTTCGCTGCATCTGAAGCGCTTGATCATGAATATCGCCAGTAATGCGGTGAAATACAACAAGCCGGGCGGTGCGGTACGCGTTACGTGCTCGGAGCATGCGCAAGAAGGCGGTGCGGCAACGTATAGGTTCGTCATCGCCGATACCGGCATCGGCATGAGCTCAGACTTCCAAAATCGACTGTTCGACCCGTTTTCGCGTGAGCAGCGAAAGGATGCCGAGCATGTAACAGGTACGGGATTGGGAACCGTCATCGCCAAGCAGCTTGCCGAGCTCATGGATGGGGACCTCGTATATGAGAGCCGCTTGGGCGAGGGCACGGTTTGCACCATCACCTTGCCATTGACCATAGATTTCGAGGCATCGTCAACGCTGAACGAGCACCATGCGCACGATCGGGCGACGCTCGCCGGTATGAACATCCTTTTGGCAGAGGATAACGACCTGAATCGTGAGATCGCTCTATTCATTCTTGCCGAGGCGGGTGCGAAGGTGACGTGCGCAGATGATGGCTTCAAGGTGCTCAGCGCGTTCGAGCATGCCGATGCCGGCACGTTCGACTTGATTCTCATGGACATCATGATGCCCAATATGAACGGTTATGAGGCAACGCGTGCCATTCGTTCGCTTTCACGCGAGGATGCGCGCACCATTCCCATCGTGGCCATGAGCGCAAACGCCTTCACCGAGGATAAGGTTTGCTGCCGAGAAGCCGGTATGGACGGGCATCTGACGAAACCTATCGATTCGGATAAGCTCATCAACGCTCTTGCGAAGATCATGGCGGCGAAGGAGAGGTAAGGTAACGCGATAAGGGTCGTTTATTGGCGCCTTATCGGTCGGATGCCCCGAGATATGCGCGTTGCTCAGCATGCATCCTGAAAGCAAGGGGCTCGACTCGCGTCTCTTTGAAAAGACGGCCCGGATCGCAGTTCGTCATCGATTCTGCGATCCGGGCCGTTGTGGCTATCGGGAAGGTGCACGTTGCGCTATTCGGCGTCGGCGCGCAGCTTGCTTACAGCCTTCGAACGCTCGGCTGCCGTATCGCGGATCACATGAGGCTGCTTACGCGCCTCTTTGGACACGCGGATCTTCAGCACGCCGAAGACCAGCGCCACCAGGCCGATAGCGGCGCACGCCATATAAGCTGCGCTCGTCCCCGACACCGTCGCCTCTACGGTTGCCGCGCCTTGCAGGGCCGCGTTCGAGGTGACCGTGGTCATAAGCGTGACGATGATGGCGGTTCCCAGGCCGCCTGCAACCTGGCGTCCGGTGTTGGCGATGGCGTTTCCGTGAGCGATCTGGCTGTTCTCAAGCGCGTTGATGCCCCAGGTGTTCACCGGCATGTTCGCCAAGGACTGACCTGCCGCTTGGGCGGCGCACAACACCGCCACCATCAAGATCGAGCAGCTTGCATCCATGCGCGAAAGAGCGAACAGCGCCGCAGTCATGAGCGTCAAACCGCCTACGGAAATGGCTCGCGGGCCGAACTTGTCGAACACCACGCCCGAGATGGGGCTGATAAGGATGCCGACCGCGGCGGCGGGAAGCATCGCCATGCCCGTTTGCAGCGCCGTCGCGCCCATCGCAGTCTGCAGTAAAATGGGCAAAATGGTGTTGGTGACCAGGCATGCCGCGTTGATAAGGGTGACGACGATGGCGGCAACGGCGAAATCGCTCGATTTCAGGCATCTCAGGTCGAGCAGCGGGTCCTCTAAGCGCAGCTGACGGCGAGCGAACAGCGCCAGGCAGGCTACGCCCGCGATGATGCATCCGAGTACCACCGGGCTCGTCCAACCCATCGAAGATGCGCTGGAGAAGCCGTACAGCATGCCTCCGAACGCCACGGTGGAAAGCGCGATGGACGGCACATCGAGATGCGGTCGCTTTCCTTCCCCAACGTTATCGAGCAAGAACACGGCACAGGCAAGCGAAGCAAGGGCCAACGGCACGATGCAGCCCAGGCATGCGCGCCATCCGTACGCGTCGATGATGGCCCCGCCCACGACGGGCCCGATCGCGGGACCTGCTGACATCACGATGCCGGCCATGCCCATGGCGGTTCCGCGCTTCTCCACGGGAAACACGAGCATCGGAACCACCGATACCAACGGCAGAAGCACGCCGGATGCGGCTGCTTGCAGCACGCGTCCGCAGATCAGCAGGAAAAACGTGGGAGCAGCGGCGCATAGCGCCGTACCCGCGGCAAATGCGCCCGTTGCGGCGAAGAACAGCTGACGGGTAGTGAAACGGTCGATCAAAAAGGCAGAAATTGGCACCATGATTCCGCTGACCAGAGGGTATATGGACATGATCCACTGCGCCGTGGAGGCATCGATGGCGAAGTCGGCCATGATGACGGGCAGGGCGGGGGACATGACGGTTTGATTGAGCAGCGCCAAGAAGGCGCCGAAGACCACAACACCCGTGATGCGCACACGGTGTGCTGCGGCGGAGCTTGCATTGTTCAAAAGAAGATCCTCCAAAAAGCCGATATGATACGTGTTCGATCAGCGCGGTTTGCGCGTACGCATCATATGAGCATGGAAGTGAGGCTGCAGGTACCGAAGGCGGGCAGCGAGCATGGCGCGCACAGCATTGAGTCCGTGCGGCGGATACGGTGGAATATGTCGGCAAGCGATTGAAACATGACGGTGGGTTATCCTAGCAAATCCATTGGCGTACGAACGGACGTTTCTTCTCTGTCATGGAATCGTCATCTCTGTGCACTTCTTGGATTCGGGCGAAGGAGCGGTTTTCCGTCTTGCAGGATTCGGGTGGTTGCGAAAAACGTTCCGCTTCTACCCCAATATCTTCGGAATGGGGATCCTTGCGCCTACGATATGCCGTCTACCGGTATTTTGTTGTCAAAACGGACCCATTTACCGAGCATACCGTCCGTCCTCTATGCTTGCGGGGGAAACGGCCGGTGGGATGGTAGAGTGCTATCCGTGCCCGACGTCCGGGCACGTTCGGCTTTATGTGGCGCTAGAAGGTTCGCGGGGTCGGATTCGGCTAGCAAGGAAAATGAAAGGGGGAGGCAGCGTGGCTCTCATCGGGTTTCTGATTCTGTTCCCGTTGCTCGTGGCCGGTGTGCTGCTGCTCGTGGGCAACGAGACGGCGCGACGCGTCATCGTGTGCTCTTCAGCGGTGATCATCGGATTCGGGTCTGTTTGGCTGGTATTGGCCAACCTGGGCACGCCGTGGGTCGGAATCGAGTTCTCTTCAGGTGCGATCGATATCGTATGCACGCTCATCGGCTTGGTCATCGCCGCGGTCATCTTGTGCTTCGGCGTGAAGTACAAGAACGTATTGGCATGCGTGCTTGCCGTGGTGCAGGTTGTGGGCTCTTTGGTGTTCGACGTGTTCGTCGCCCATGGCATCGAAGTGCAATATGGGTTGTACCTGGATAGCCTTACGCTGGTCACCACGTTCATCATCGGCGTCGTCGGCAGCGGCATCTGCATCTACGCTTTGGGCTACATGGAGGATTTCCAGGCTCATGAGCCTGCCGATGCCAAGGATCGCCGTCCGAGGTTCTTCGCCCTCATGTTCCTGTTCCTGTCCGCCATGTACGTCATCGTGTTCTCCAACAACCTGTTGTGGATGTTCACCGGCTGGGAGATCTCCACGGTGTGCTCGTTTTTGCTCATCGGTTACACGAAAACGCCTGAGGCCATCAACAACGCTTTTCGCCAGATCATCATGAACCTGGCTGGCGGCATCGGCTTTCTGGTGGCGCTGTTCGCCATCGCGCTGACCATGGACACGCTTTCGCTCGTTGAGTTCATCGCCGCCGGCGTCATGGCCCCCGCTCTTGCGGCTCTGCCTGCGGTGGCGTTGGCGTTCGCGGGCATCACCAAGGCGGCTCAGATGCCGTTCCACACCTGGCTGCTCGGCGCTATGGTGGCACCTACCCCCACCTCCGCGCTCCTGCATTCGTCCACCATGGTCAAGGCCGGCGTGTTCTTGCTCATCAAGCTCTCGCCGATCTTCCTCGTCTGCCCGGTGGCGGCTGTCATGACCATTCTCGTTGGCGGCTTGACCTTCCTGCTGTGCAGCTTCATGGCCATATCGCAGACCAACGCCAAGCGCGTGCTCGCGTACTCCACCATCGCTAACCTGGGCCTCATCGTGGCCTGCGCCGGTGTGGGCACCCCTGAGGCCGTGTGGGCGGCTACGTTCCTGGTGCTGTTCCATGCAGTGGCCAAGAGCCTCCTGTTCCTGTGCGTTGGCACCGCCGAGCACCACATCGGCAGCCGCGACATCGAGGATATGGACCTCATGTTCGAGCGCATGCCTCGTCTGGCCCGCTTCATGATGGCCGGCATCATGATTATGTTCGTTGCGCCCTTCGGCATGCTCGTGGCGAAGTGGGGCACGCTCGTCAGCTTCGCCGACACCGGCAACGTCGCGCTCATCCTCATCCTGGGCTTCGGTTCCGCCGCCACGTTCCTGTTCTGGGCCAAGTGGCTCGGCAAGCTTTCGGGCATCGCCGCCCATCCTCTGAACGTCGAGACCACCGTGCATCGCAGCGAGTGGATTGCACTCATGGTCATGGCCGTGCTCTCCATGCTGTGCTGCGTGGGCCTGCCCGTCCTCTCCACGTTCCTGGTCGAGCCCTACATCTTCGACGTGTTCGGCGTGTGCTCCCAGGGCGTCAGCCAGGCGAACCTCTGGGTTGCCGCTCTGCTTTCGGCCGTGGTGTTCGTCGTCCTGTTCGGCGGCTTGGGTTCCAAACAGGTCAAGCAGGTTCCCGTCTACCTTGCCGGCGTCAGCGAGAACAACGCCAACCGCACGTTCCGCAACTCCTTGTCCGGTGAGACCATGGCCACGTCCCGTAACTGGTACATGGAGGGCGTCTTCGGCGAGCCCAAGATCACCCCGGTGGGCGTCTGGGCCACCAGCATCATCATCGTCGTCGGGTTCTGCGCAGCTATCGCCACGCTGTGCGGGCTGCTCTAGGAAGGGAAGTGTCTCATGTATTTGATCCCCATCATCGTGGGCACCATCGCCTTCGCCGTGCTCGCTCCTGTGGTCGGCTGCCTGCTCGCCGGCCTTGACCGCAAGCTGTCCGCTCGCATGCAGGGTCGCGTCGGCCCGCCCATCCTGCAGCCTTACTACGATGTGCGCAAGCTTCTGGAGAAGGATCGCGCAGCGGTGAACAACGTCGAAGGCACCTACATCACCTGCGCCCTCGTGTTCGCCATCCTAGCAGGCGGCATCTTCTTCGGCGGCGGCAACCTGCTGCTGTCCGTGTTCGTGCTCACGCTCTCCAGCCTGTTCTTCATCCTGGCGGCGTACTGCACCCGCAGCCCCTACTCCGAGGTCGGCGCGGCCCGTGAGGCCCTGCAGATCATGGCCGAAGAGCCTATGAGCCTGTTCATCGCCGTGGTGTTCTTCCTAGCCACGGGCTCGTTCGATGCCAGCGCGGTGTTCGGCCTTGAGGTCCCTGCCATCGCCGCCACTTGGATCGCCTTCCTGGGCTTCCTGTTCATCCTTACCATCAAGATGCGCAAAAGCCCCTTTGATCTGAGCTATTCGCACCACGCCCATCAGGAGCTCGTCAAGGGCGTCACCACCGAGATGAGCGGTCGCACGCTCGCGAAGGTGGAGGTCATGCACTGGTGCGAGAACGTGCTGGCGCTCGGCTGGATCGGCCTGTTCTTCGTGTGGGGCAACCCTGTCTCCCTCGTTGTGGCCGTGGTGGCAGCTCTTGCCGCGTTCTTCCTGGAAATCCTCATCGACAACAACTTCGCCCGCGTGAAGTGGCAGCTCATGCTCAAGAGCGCGTGGGCGGTGGCCCTGGTGGCCGGCGGCATCAACATCGCCGTCCTTATGTACCTGTAAGGAGGTCGCAATGGCTTATTTCGCGAAATCGCCGTGGGTCATCCACTACGACGCCTCAAGCTGCAACGGCTGCGACATCGAGGTTCTGGCGGCCCTGTGCCCGGGCTTCGACGCCGAGCGCTTCGGCGTGATCAACACCGGCAACCCCAAGCACGCTGACATCTTCCTGGTCACGGGCAGCGTCAACGAGCAGAACATCTCGGTCGTCAAGGAAATTTACGAGCAGATGCTCGAGCCGAAGGTGGTCGTGGCGTGCGGCATCTGCGCATGCTCCGGCGGCATCTTCCACGATTGCTACAACGTCATCGGCGGCGTCGACCAGGCCATCCCCGTCGACGTGTACGCTCCGGGCTGCGCGGTGCGCCCCGAGGCCATTATCGATGCGGTCGTCGAGGCCGTGGGCATCCTGGAGGAGAAGCGCGCCGCAATGAAGAACGGGAAGGAGGCGTAAGCGCCATGGCAATACCCGCACAGTACCAGGAGATCTCGGTCGAGGGCCTGCCTGCCCTGTCCGAGCGCATGCAGGCGGAGGGCCACCGTTTCGTGCAAGTGCTCGCCGTCAATACCGAGGCCGGCATCGACGTGCAGTACACGTTCATGAAAGACGGCGTGCTCGAGGTCTTCACCATCAAGGGCGTCACACCTGAGATTCCCATCCCCAGCATCACCGATCGCTTCATCGCCGCGTTCGTGTTCGAGAACGAGATCCACGATCTGTTCGGCGTGAACGTCCGCGACATCGCCATCGATTTCGGCGGCAACTTCTACGTGACGGCGCAGCCTACTCCCATGACCATCATCTCGCCGGCTCAGAAGGCTGCCCGCGAGAAGGCCAAGAAGGCGGCGGCGGCCAAAGCCGAGCGCGCCCGCCAGGCGGCTGCGGCCAATGCCAGCTTCGTTACGTCCCATCCCGACGCCAAGGGCAAGGTCGCAGGCGTGGCTCCTTCGGCGAACGCCGAGGATATCGAGCTGAAGATGGCCGGCGCAGATCCTGAGAAGATCGCCCGCGTCAAGGCTGCGCTTGCTGCGAAGGCCAAGCGCGCCGAGGCCGAGGCGCAGGCAGCCCGCCCGCAGGTCTACGACGAGGCGCTTGAAGCTAAGCTCGCCGCCATGGACCCGGAGAAGGCCGCCAAGGTTCGTGCGGCCATGGCCGCGAAGGCCAAGCTTTCGGGCATGGAGCCTGAGAAGGCCCAGGCGGTTCGCGGGGCACTTGCCAACGAGGCGAAGCTGGAAAGCCAGCGCGCTACCGGTCAGGCAACGGCCCAGCAGCAAGCCGAGCTTGATGCCAAGCTTGCTCAGCTCGATCCCGAGAAGGCTGCCAAAGTGCGCGCCGCGCTTGATGCGCGCGCCCGGCAGGAAACCGCTCAGGCAGAGCATGATGAGAAGGTCGCCGTGCTCGAGGAGCGTTTGAAGAACATGGATCCCGAGAAGGCCGCCAAGGTGCGCGCCGCGTTCGAGGAGAAGCAGCGCCAAGCGCAGGAAAACGGAAAGGCTGGTGAATAGCATGGGAAAGGCAACCGTCATCCCCTTCGGACCGCAGCATCCGGTTCTCCCCGAGCCGCTTCACCTGGATCTTGTCGTCGAGGACGAGAAGGTCATCGAGGCTATGCCCCAGATCGGCTTCGTGCATCGCGGCCTTGAGAAGCTCGTCGAAACGCGCGACTACAACCAGTTCATCTATGTAGCCGAGCGAATCTGCGGAATCTGCGCTTTCGGTCATTCCATGGGCTATGCCGAAACGGTGGAGCAGCTTATGGGCGTGGAGGTGCCCGATAGGGCCCAGGCGCTGCGCGTCATGTGGCATGAGCTCTCGCGTATCCACTCGCATGTCCTGTGGCTCGGTCTTGCCGCCGACGCCTTCGGCTTCGAGAGCCTGTTCATGCACTGCTGGCGCCTGCGCGAGCGCGTGCTCGACATCTTCGAGAAGACCACCGGCGGCCGCGTCATCTTCTCTGTGGTCAAAGTCGGTGGCGTGGTGCGCGATGTCGATGACGCCATGTTCGCCTACATCAAGCAAGTGCTCGAAGGCTTGAAGGACGAGTATCGTCAGATCATGAACACGCTGCTTACCGATACCTCGGTGAAGAACCGCCTCGTGGGCGTCGGCTATGTCAGCCACGACGACGCCGTTGCGGAAAGCATGGTCGGCCCGTTCGGCCGCGCTTCGGGCGTGAACTACGATGTGCGCATGCTCGGCAACGGCTGGTACGGCAAGCTCTCCGAATTCCAGCCTATCCTGTCAAACGACGGCGATTGCTATGCGCGCGTTCAGGTGCGCTGCCTTGAGGTGCTGCAGTCCATCGACATCATTGAAGAGGTCATCTCCCGTATGCCCGCCGGCGATATCGAGGTAAAAGTCAAGGGCAATCCCGCCGATGGCGCCGAGGCTTGCAACGTGCTCGAGCAGCCTCGCGGCGAGTGCTACTACTATGCTCGCGGCAATGGCACGAAGTTCTTGGAGCGCATGCGCATGCGCACTCCAACCTCCCAGAACATCGCAGGCATGACCATCGCCCTGAAGGGCTGCGATCTGGCCGATGTGAACAACATCATCCTGACGATCGACCCTTGCATCAGCTGCACGGAAAGGTAGAGCGATGAGCGGATTCAAACTTGGAAAAATGACGTTCGGCTCGCTGTTCAAGAAGCCCGAGACCGTGCTGTATCCGGTGGTGAAGCCTGAGCCTCCCGCGGGTTTGAAGGGCCATGTGGTGGTCGACGAGTCCACCTGTATCTTGTGCAGCCTGTGCGTGAAGCGCTGCCCCTGCGGCGCCATCGAAGTGGATAAGAAGGCCCGCACCTGGGCAATCGACCACTTCCGCTGCGTCCAATGCGGCAGCTGCACCTATGAGTGCCCCAAAGGTAGCCTGACCATGCTTCCCGCCTATGAGACCGTCTCAAGGCAGAAGCGCGTGCATACCTTCACCATCCCTGAGCGGCCCAAGGCGGCTCCCAAACGTGAAGATGCCGGTGAATAGGTAGCCCAATCGTAACCTTTGGATGCGCGGTAGGTTAGTATAATCGCATTCGAAACTTGCGCGGGGCGCTTTCGGGCGCCCCGTCTTGCGTTGCAGGCCACGGGGTAGGGAACACATGTCATCTCAGAAAACCGAAGAAGTCACCAATCGCATCTTCACTCTTCCCAACGTCATATCCTTTATCAGGTTATGCATGGTGCCGGTGTATATGGTGCTGTTGCTCAACGGCTACGATCTGCTTGCCACCTTCATGTTTGCGCTGGCAGCGGGCACCGATTGGATCGACGGGCAGCTTGCGCGCCGCACAAACTGCGTGTCCAAGCTTGGCCAGCTGCTCGACCCTGCGGTGGACAGGATCCTTATGAGCTGCGGCGTGATCGGCCTTATGCTCGTGGGTCGCTTGCCTATCTGGATCGTCGTGGTCGTCTTGGGCCGCGATTTGATGCTCCTTGTCGGGGGAGCGTATCTGCTCAAGCGCTATCATGAGCGCGTCGCCGTCATCTATCCCGGCAAGGTGGCCACAACGTTTTTGTTCGTCGGATTCGCGGGCTTGTTGCTGAACATGCCGCTTATCGGCGGGCTTGGCTGGTTCGAAGCGTCTTGGTTGCCGGGCTTCGGTTCCGAGGCATGCTCTTGGGGCATTTGGTTCGTGTACGCCGGCTTGCTGCTGGGTCTGTTCACCACGCTGTACTACGTGTTGGCCGGGTATCGTAAGATGCAGAAGGCTCGCCGGCTTGAGGCGAAAGGGCGCGTAAGGTGAGTGCTCCGCAACATAGCAGGTCTTCACGATGGGGTGCTTCGCGCCCTGGTTCGCAAACGCGCTCAGGTGAGCACGCCCGCGTAAACGCAGGAAGGCCCAGGCGCAGCGACGGATCGCCTCGACATGCGGCCGTGCGCCCTTCTTCCGGCGGATCTTCTCAACATGCATCCGCGCGCTCCTCTGCGGGTGCACGCTCGCCTCGTGCGTCAAGACAAGGGAATAGAACGTCATCGACGGCCCGAACCGCTCAGCGGTCGGGTCGTCGCATGCATTCTGCGGGGGCCGAACGTTCGGGCGTGCAGCAAAATCTGTGGACCAAGCAGCAGTGCGCCTCTTCGCGTCCTTCTGGTGCTCGCGACCGCGGGCAAGCGCGTTCTGGCGGCGGGTCTGCCTTTGCATCGGCTGCCGGAAGCGTGCTTTCCTGGTTGTTCGGCGTTTTTGCAACCCTTGTCCGCGCCATCGGACATGTGCTCGGTGCTTTGCTTCGCACTTGGTTCAAACTTGTGCGGAAGAGCAGGCCTGCGCTTATCGTGTCGGTGTGCGCTATCGCGCTCGTCGTCGTCTGCACCGTCGATGGGATCTCCCATGCCGGACGTGCGTACTCCGGCGTCAAAGTCGGCGATATCGATGTCTCCGGGCTGAACGCCGAGGAGATCGAGCAAGCGCTCGATCAGGCGTATGCGCAGCCGCTTCAGCAGGCTAGCGCTACGGTGTTCGCTTCCGACGAGGCGGCGCAGCAAACCGACGAGGCCGCTGCGGCGCAAAACCAACAGGATGCTGCGCTTGCCGAGCAGATGGCGGTGGACGAGGCAATGGCCTCGAAGCAGGCGTGGCAGACCACCGGCGGCGAGCTGGGGGCATCGTTGGATTGCGGCCAGCTTGCCCAGCAGGCGCTTGCCGTCGGGCGTTCCGACGGCGGCGTGCTTGCGCGCATGGGCGCGGGCGTGTTCGGCAAACGCATCGAAGTGGAGCCTTCCTTCGACGAGGGGGCGCTTGAGGAGTTCGCCTCAGGTATTGATGCGGCCGTCGGGCAGGCGCGGGTGGATTACGATGTGAAGGTTTCCGGCGGCGTGGCCTATGTGGTGCAGGGCAATGACGGCTGGGAGGTCGACCGGCAAACGCTGGCGGGCCTTCTCGGCGATACCATGCTCGGAGCCTCTGATGGGCGCATCGTCGCGCATACCGAGTACACGCCCGTTCGCATATCATCCGAAGCCGCGACCCAGGTAGCGCAGGACGTCACCTCAGCGCTCGCCAGCGGAGCACGTTTTCAGTTCGGTGGTCATACGTGGCAGGCAACCGCTTCTGAGATCGGCGCCTGGGTATCCACCTGCGTGGAGCAGGCGGGGGATGGTTGGCGTTTGCGCCCCTACATCGACCAGCAGCTTTCCAAGTCGGCCATGGCGTCGGGCATCCGCCAGGCTGAGGGCGATTCGCTCTCGGGCGTCGGTTTCGAGACGGATGGATCGGGCCAGGTGAACGTCACCACCGACGGGCAAGGCAAGCTTCCCGACGTGTCGGATGCCGCCGAGGCTCTGTCCGCGGCGCTGTTCGGGCAAGGGGGTAGCGTGACTCCGGCTCAGCAAGCTCCCACGATCGCAGTCGATGCTGAAGATATGCCTCAGCGCCTCACCTTCCAGGAGGCCGTCGATAAAGGCGTGGTCGGCCCTATAGGCACCTTCACCACCACCTATACCACGGGTCAAGGCACCGAGAACCGCAACCACAACATCGAGCTGGTCTCCCAGATACTCGACAACTCCATCTGCAAATCGGGCGAGACGTGGTCGTATAACGGGACTACGGGAGATTGCAACGAGGAGAAGGGGTTCCTGGGAGCGGGCGCCATCATCGACGGCGAGTACACCGATTCGGTGGGCGGCGGCATCTGCCAGGTTGCCACCACGGTGTTCGATGCGGTTTACGAGTCCGGCCTTCCCGTCGTCGAGCGTCACAACCATTCGCTCTACATCGCCAGCTATCCGGCCGGACGCGATGCGGCCGTCTCGTACCCCGAACTTGACCTTGTGTGGCGAAACGACACCGCCAGCGATGTTTTGGTAAAGGTTTCCACCCAAGTCGGGTCGGTAACCGCTACACTGTATGGAGTCGATCCCGGCTATCGGGTAACCACCGAAACCGGTCAATGGGAGGCGGGCAAGAAGTATTCCACCACCACCAAAGTGGACGATACCCTTGCGCCGGGCACCAGCTACGTGAAAACGCGCGGCACCGACGGTTCGACCATCGAGGTGACGCGTACGGTCAAGGACGTGAACGGAAACATCGTGCGCCAAGACCTGTTCGCCAGCGTGTACGATCCCATCAACGAGGTTATCTTGAAGGGTCCGGATCGAAGCTAGCGGGTTACTTCATATTTAAGCGGCGATACGCGCCCACCGCACGCCAGGCGCCGCGCACAAAGAAAGGTAAGAGAAAGGTGTACTTCCAGCCGGAAATCGAAACGATGTCACGTGAGGAGCTGCGCGACCTGCAGCTCGAGCGCATGAAGTGGTGTGTCCAATATGCGTATGACAACGTCCCTTTCTATCAGAAGAGCTTCAAGGACGCCGGCGTCGAACCGGGCGACCTGAAAACGCTCGAGGACATCACGAAGTTCCCGTTCATCCTCAAGCAGGACATGCGCGACAACTACCCTGACGGCCTGTTCGCTGTGCCGCGCTCCAAGGTGGCCCGACTGCATGCCTCCTCCGGCACCACCGGCCAGGCAACGGTCGTCGGTTCCACGGAAAACGACCTGAAGCATTGGGGCGAGTGCTTTGCGCGCGGTCTTGCCATCTGCGATTGCGACGAGAACGCCACCATGCAGATCGCCTACGGCTACGGTCTGTTCACCGGCGGCCTGGGCGCCCACAGGGGTGGCGAAACGGCCGGTTGCGCCGTCATCCCCATTTCCTCGGGCAACACCAAGCGCCAGATCCAGATGCTTAAGGACATGGAGGTCGACGTGTTGGCGTGCACGCCGTCCTACGCCTTGCATATCGCCGATACCGCCATCGAGATGGGTATCAACCCTGCAACCGATCTGAAGGTTCGCGCCGGCATCTTCGGGGCCGAGCCCTGCAGCCAGGGCATGCGCGACGAGATCGCCGAGAAGCTTGGCGTGCAGTATTGCGACGTGTACGGCCTGTCCGAGGTCATGGGCCCGGGCGTGGCCTTCGAGTGCAAGGAGATGAGCGGCCTGCATCTGGCCGAGGACCATTTCTTTGCCGAGATCATCGACCCCGACACCCTGCAGCCGGTGCCTGATGGCGAATACGGCGAGCTGGTGTTCACGACGCTTACGCGCGAATGCTGCCCGCTTGTGCGCTACCGTACCCGCGACATCACCCGCATCATCTCCGAGCCCTGCGCTTGCGGCCGTACGCATCGCAAGATCGACCGCATCATCGGCCGTTCCGACGACATGCTCATCCTGCGCGGCGTGAACGTGTTCCCGTCTCAGATCGAGCAGGTGCTCACCGGCTTCCCCGAGATCGCCACGCAGTACCAGATCATCCTCACCACGCGCGGCCCGCTCGACCACGTCGAACTGCGCGTCGAGACCGTGCCCGAGTTCCCGTTCGACGAGATCCGCAAGCTCGAATCGCTCAAGAAGCGTCTGGCCACCGAGCTCAAGGGCAACCTGCAGATCGCCGTGGACATCAAGCTCGTCGAGCCCAAGTCCATCGAGCGCAGCGAGGGCAAGGCAAAGCGCATCATCGACCTGCGAAAGGAGTAAAGGCTATGATTTCCCAGCTCACCGTTTTTTTGGAGAACGAAAAGGGCCGTCTGGCCGCAGCTACCCGTGCGGTCGCGGATGCCGGCGTCAACATGCACGCACTGTATCTGGCCGATACCGAGGATTTCGGTGTGGCCCGTATGCTGTGCGACACGCCGAACAAAGCCGCCGAGAAGCTGACGCTTGCCGGTTGGCGAGCCGCCGTCACGCCGGTCATGGCCGTTCGCGTCCCGGATGTTCCGGGCGGTTTGGCCTCGCTGCTCGAGTTCTTGGACGCGTGCGACGTCAACGTTGAATACGGTTATTGCATGTCGGTCGAAGGCGGGCACGCCATCGACGTATTGAAGGTATCTGGAGACGAGGAAATCGAGCGCAAGCTCGCCGATGCCGGCTTTGCGCCCGTTTCCGCGGAGGAAGTGTACATTGTCGACTAGCTTCACGTTGCATAGTGGGCTGAACAAGCACGCACGCGCCATCGCGTGCGTGCTTGTGTTCGTGCTGGCCCTCACCCCTGTCGCCGGCGGCGTCGGCAATGCGTACGCCGATGTGCGCAAAGCAGACATCGTCATGGGCGAAACGGTTGATGCTCGCGGCTTGGCCGTCGCGCAGTGCCCGAACATCGACGCCGAACGAGCGATCGTGGTGGATACCGATGGCACCGTGTATTTCGAGCGTAACGCCGACGATGCCGCCTGCATCGCCTCGGTCACGAAGATCATGACGGGTGTGGTGGCGCTCGACGCCGTCGCCTCCGGCCTGACGTCCTTGGATTCCATCATCACCGTTTCGGCTGATGCTGCTGCGGTGGGCGAGTCCTCCGCCGGCTTGCAGGAAGGCGACACCATGACGCTGAAAACGGCGCTGTACGCGTTGTTGGTGCCGTCTGGCAACGATGCCGCCATCGCCATTGCCGAATCGGTGGGCGCGGCCTTGCGGTCGAGCGGCACCGCCTCGGGCGATTCGGATGTGAAGGCGTTCGTTGCGCAGATGAACGCCACGGCGCAAAAGCTCGGCTGCACGAACACGGTCTATGAGAACCCGCATGGCCTCGACTTCGACCAATACAACGGCAACTTGCATTCCACTGCTGCCGACCAGGCCAAAGTGGTCGCTTACGCCATGACCAACCAGACGTTCCGCTCGGTGGTCGGCGGCGGGTCCACCACTATCACGGTGAAGCGAGGCGGGTCCTCCGCCGATGTGTTCCTTGAAACCACCGACGGTTTCTTCGATATCAACGATGATGCCATCGGCGTTAAAACGGGCTACACCGAGAAGGCTGGCGCGTCGTTCGCGGGCGCCGTCAACAAAGACGGGCAGGAGCTGTACGCCATCGTATTGGGGTCGACATCGGAAAGCCAGCGCTTTTTCGATGCGGACGAGCTGGTAGAGTGGGTATTTGAACACCGTAAGTCCTATCAGCTTGCCAATTGCGACCAGAACACGCAGATGAACGGCGCCTCCGTTCCCTTGGTTGCCCAGGTGGCGCACGATGACTGGATAGACCGTACGGTGCCTGCGACGTTCGCCGATCCGCAAAGCGCCGTGGAGGTCTTCGATCTGAACGGTAACGTCAGCCAAAGCGTGCAGTTCAACGAGTTGCACGGGTCGGTGAAGGCGGGCCAGGTCGTTGGAACGGTCACGTTCAAGCAGCGCAACCAGGTCATTGCAACGCAAGACCTGGTGGCTTGCAAGGATGTTCCCGCGCCGAACTTCTTCGAGAGCATCGGCATCGCCTTTGACAGGTTTATGCGCGGTTTCTCTGGCGAGGATAAAACGGCAACCTCGCAGCTTTTGAACACCACGCCGCTTATCGTGGACAAAACCACGTCGACGCAATAGCGGCATGTAGGAAGGAGCTATCATGGCCAATGTATGCCCGGTATGCAACAACCCGGTAGGTCCCGAGGATTCGGCCTGCCCGCACTGCGGCTTCAAGCTGCAGGGTTCCACGCAGCGTTTCGCACCGCTGCAGTTCGGTGAAGACCAGCTGGTCGCCGCCGCGAAGACCAAACCCACGGCCGTGCTTCACGTGGTACGCGGGCCTCAAACCGGCGTGTCGTTCAAGCTGGGGGATCAAAAGCTCAGCATAGGACGCAGCCCGCAGTGCGATATCTTCCTCAACGATATGACCGTCTCCCGCACGCATGCCTCCGTCGAGCCGGTGGATTCGGGCTACGAGATCTCCGATGAGGCATCGTTTAACGGGGTATGGGTGAACAACAACAGCATCGACACGTATCTGCTGGCTGACGGCGACGTCGTGCAAATCGGCGCGTTTTGCCTGGTGTACAAAGAAGAGTAACGCCGCGGGAGTTCGCGGTTTCGGATAAACGCGTCCGCGCGTTTTCACAGACGGGAGCGACATGGAACTGTTATCAGGAAACGAGGCGATAGCCCAAGGCGCATGGGAAGCCGGTTGCCGTATCGGCGTGGCTTATCCGGGCACGCCTTCCACTGAAACGCTTGAGACCTTTGCGAAGATGGACGGCGTGTACGCGGAATGGTGCGTCAACGAGAAGGTCGCCGTTGAAGTGGGCGTCGGCGCAAGCGCGGCCGGCGCGCGCGTGCTGTCCACCATGAAGCACGTCGGCGTCAACGTTGCTGCAGACCCGCTGTTCACCGTCGCCTATACCGGCGTCGGCGGCGGATATGTGGTGCTTGCGGCCGACGATCCTGGCATGTATTCCTCCCAAAACGAGCAGGACTCCCATTACTATGCGGCGGCGGCTCATATCCCCATGATGGATCCCGCCGATTCCGCGGAGGCCTTGGCGTTCACCCGCAACGCCTTCGATCTTTCCGAGCGCTTCGATGTGCCGTTCTTCATTCGCTCCTCCGTGCGCGTGTCCCACACGAAGACCCCGGTCGAGCGCGGTCCGCGTACCGAGCATGAGCTTAAACCCTACGAGAGCAACCCGGCGAAGTGGGTTATGATGCCGGCGTTCGCGAAGCCGCGCCGCAAAGTGCAGCTTGAGCGCATCGAGCAGCTTTCGGAATGGGTCGAAACCTGCGAGTTCAACCGCGTCGAGCGCAAGGGCGCTTCTGTTGGCGTGGTGTGCGCTGGAGCCGCCTACCAGCATGTGGTCGAGGCCCTTCCGGATGCATCGGTTTTCAAGCTTGGCGTCACGTATCCCTTGCCCGCGCAGGCGCTGTGCGATTTCGAGGCGGGCGTGGATGCGCTGTACGTCGTAGAGGAAGGTTCGACCTACTTGACTGACGCGGTGCGTACGTTGGGCGTTCGTGTTGCTGATTTCCCGTGCGGCTTGCCGCGTGACGGCGAGCTGACTCCCGGACTTATCCGCACGGCGTTCGGTCAGGAAGCTCCCGCGCATGCGCAGGCTCCTGCCGACGTTCCGGGTCGTCCGCCCGCGTTGTGCGCCGGCTGCCCGCATCGCCTGGTGTTCAAGGAACTCTCGCGCATCAAGGCCGTCGTCACCGGCGATATCGGATGCTACACGCTGGGCGCGTTGCCCCCGCTGTCCGCAATGGACACATGCATCGACATGGGCGCCTCCGTTTCCATGTCCCATGGCTTCGAACTCGCTTGGGCGGGCACCGAGCATCGCCCCGTGGTTGCCGTCATCGGCGACTCCACCTTCGCCCATTCCGGCCTTTCGGCGCTTATCAGCACTGTGTACAACAAGGGCGCTGGGACCGTTTGCGTGCTCGACAACCGTACCACCGCTATGACGGGCCGACAGGGCAATCCCTTCAATGGCGAAACGTTGCAGCATCGTCCGTCGCGCGAGCTTGACCTGGAAAGCGTGCTTCATGCCATCGGCGTGCCCGATGTGCGCACTGTCGACCCTAACGATATGAAGGCCGTCCGTCTTGCCCTGCGCGAGGCCACGCGCTCCGATGAGCTGTCCGTTATCGTGTTCCGCAGCCCCTGCGTGCTCATCGACCGTATCCGCAAGCCTGCGTATGCCGTTGCGGATACGTGCACTGCTTGCGGCGTGTGCACCACGCTGGGCTGCCCGGCCATCGCCAAGACCGAGGACGGGCATGCTGTCATCGACGGCGGCATGTGCATCGGTTGCGGCCAATGCGAGCAGTATTGCGCGTTCAAGAGCATCGTATCCACGGCCAAGGAAGGGGAATAGCCCATGTCCAACGCAACTACCGTTTTGCTGTGCGGCGTCGGCGGGCAGGGTACCATCCTTGCCGCGGACCTGTTGGCTCGCACGGCCCTTGCAAGCAACTACGACGTGAAGGTGTCTGAGATCCACGGCATGTCCCAGCGCGGCGGCGCCGTCACCACGGTCGTCCGTTTCGGCACCGAGCCGGTCGCAACCATGGTCGCCGATCACGGGTGCGTCGACTGTGTGGTGTCCTTCGAAACCACCGAGGCGCTGCGCAATCTGCCCTTCGTTCGCGAAGGCGGCTATCTGCTGGTGGCCGATGAAGACATCAAACCGCTGCCCGTGCTCACCGGTAAGGCTGGCATGCCCGAAAACGCGCGCGAGAAGCTGCAGGCCGCGGGCGCTTCGCTTATCCCTGCGGGTCCTATCGCCGAACAGGTGGCAACCGCGAAATCGGTGAACGTGGTGCTGCTTGGGGCCTTGGCCACGCGCTTGGATTTCTCCGAAGAGGTATGGAAGGAAGTCATTTCCAAGCGCGTTCCTCCCAAAACCGTCGAAGCGAACCTTCGCGCATTCGATGCCGGTTATGAATTTGCCCGAAAGGGGGCCGAATAATGAGCGTTCAGCAGATCAGCGTGTTCGTTGAAAGCAAGCCGGGGCATCTGTCTCGCGTGGTCGATGCGTTCACGCAGGCAAACGTCAGCGTTCGAGGTTATAGCGCATCCGACACCGGCGATTACGGCATCGTGCGATTCGTGGTCGATGACCCCGATCGCGCGCTGCAGGTGTTGCACGACATGAACTGTGCTGCCACGAAAACCTCTGTGCTGTGCCTTCGCCTTGAGGATAAGCCCGGCGAGTTGGCGCGTGTCTTGAAGGTGCTCTCCTCGTGCGGCATCAACGTGCAGTACAGTTACTCGCTGATCTCCACGTATATTTGCCTGTACGTTAAAGACCTTGATCAAGCGGAGAAGCTGTTGGCCGATCAGCCCGTTGAGCTGCTTGATCAGAAGGATTTTCTTCACATGACGGCCGATATTGCCTAACTTCGCACGTTAGATAGGGTGTTGTTTCATGATCGATATCACGGAAAAGGGCGCAGCGCTTCGAGCTGCCTCCGAGGGTCGCTTCGATGAGCTGCCTGTTCATAACCCCGATGTGGAATGCTGCTCGCGCGAGCGCATCCGCGCCATCCAGCTTGAAAAGCTGATTGCGCAGGTGGAGTGGACCTATGAGCGCGTCGCGTGGTATCGCGACCAGATGGACCAGATGGGCGTGAAGCCTTCCGATATCAAGTGCTTGGAGGACGTGCGTAAGCTTCCCTTCACCGACAAGCATGCGCTGCGTAAGACGTTCCCCTATGGCATGTTCGCCGTGCCTTTGGACGAGGTCGTGGAGCTCCATTCGTCTTCGGGTACCACGGGAAAACCCATCGTGGTGGGTTATAACCGCCACGACATGGACGTTTGGAACGATTGCATCATGCGATTGGTGCAGATGGCGGGCGTCGTGCCTACCGATCGTGTGCAGATGGCCTTCGGATACGGCATGTTCACGGGCGGTTTCGGCTTGCATTACGGCCTGCAGCGACTTGGCTGCATGATGATCCCTGCCGGCTCTGGCAACACCGAGCGCCAAATCCAGATGATCCAGGATTATGGCACGACGGTGCTGGTGGCTACGCCTTCCTATGCCATGCACATCTGCGAAGTCGGCGAGAAGATGGGCTATGACTGGGAGACCTCCACGCTGCGCGTCGGTCTGTTCGGCGGAGAGCCGTGCCCTCCGGGTCTGAAGGCTGAAATCGAATCCCGTATGCATATCGTTTGTACGGACAACTACGGCCTGACTGAGGTTATGGGTCCTGGCGTGTCGGGCGAGTGCCTTGCCGAGCGTGACATGCAGCATATCGCCGAGGACCATTTCCTGTGGGAAGTGGTAAATCCTGAAACCGGTGAGCCTGTTGCCGATGGTGAGATGGGCGAGTTGGTTCTTACCCCGCTTGACAAGCAGGCTATCCCGGTTTTGCGTTATCGCACGCACGACTTGACGCGCGTGATCACGGAGCCGTGCAAGTGCGGCCGCACTTCTGCAAGGATGCAGAAGGTCCGTTCCCGCTGCGACGATATGCTCATCATTCGCGGTACGAACGTGTTCCCGAGCCAAGTGGAAGACGTGCTTTCGGGTATCGATGGCGTCACTCCGCATTATCGTATTGTCGTTGACAACGAAACCGGTCTGGATCGCATGGTCGTGCATGTGGAGCTCAAGCCTGAGGCGTTCAGCGATTCCTTCGAGGAAATGGATAAGTTCCGCAAGCAAATCGAAAAGGAACTCAAGAGCGTTCTGCTTGTTGCCTCAAAGGTCAAGCTTGTCGAGCCTGGCGGTATCGAGCGCTCGTTCGGCAAAACGAAGCATGTTCAGGACCTGCGTAAGTAAATGATGCCGCAATCACATTTTTTCGAACCGAATGCGAACCGTCCCGTGGTGGGGCGGTTCGCTCCATCTCCGACGGGTCGAATGCACGCGGGGAATATTTACGCTGCTCTTTCGGCTTGGCTGGTTGCTAAGTCCCAGGGCGGAACGGTCGTTCTCCGTATCGAAGATTTAGATCGCGACCGCTCGAAGGCGGAGTATATCAGCGCCGTCCAGCGAGATTTCGAGTTGTTGGGGCTAACCTGGGATCGCGGTCCGTACTTTCAGCATGATAGGGATGAAGCGTATCTTGAGGCTTTTGGTGCTTTGCAGCGCAAAGGGCTGGTGTACCCGTGCTTTTGTACGCGTGCTGACTTGCATGCGGCATCTGCTCCGCATAGGGGAGAGAAATTCGTCTACCCTGGTACCTGTCGTGGTTTGTCTACGGAACAGATTGCCGAAAAGAGCTTGCGCAGGGCTCCAGCGCAGCGTTTACACGTGCCAAATGCCGTGTATTCTTTCGAGGATATGGTGCAGGGGCGCTATGAGCAGAACTTGGCTCACGAGTGCGGAGATTTCCTTATCCGTCGTTCCGATCAGGCATTCGCGTATCAGCTTGCCGTGGTAGTGGACGATGCGGCTCAGGGCGTTACAAGCGTCGTGAGGGGCGTTGATTTGCTCTGCTCCACTCCTCAGCAGCTGTACTTACAGGAACTGCTCGGGCTCGATCATCCTCGCTATGCGCATATTCCCTTATTGGTTGCGGAGAAGAATCGCCGGCTTTCGAAGCGTGATCATGATGCCGGTATCGAAGAGCTGCTCGCAAGGTTCAAAACTCCTGAAGCGATTATCGGGCATATCGCGGGCATATGTGGACTTGCTCCAACGTGTGACCCCGCAACCCCTGAACAGCTGCTTGCTACGTTCGATCCTATGCAGCTGCCTCAGATTTTCTGCGACCCTGTTCAAATTCCCTGGAGATAACGGTCGTTTGACTTGTATCAGGGTTATAGGAGCAGCAGGGTATGGAGTCGATTGCTCATTGTGGTGAGACGGTAGCAATTCAATAGCGTTGAGGCCCCCTTGATGCTTATGATTTTAGGAGGGCCATGTTAGCTCTTGAAGCGATTCACCTAGATTCTGTTGCTTGGTGAGGGGATGCTGGTTAATAGTTGGACCGATTCGGTTCAGTTATTTACTCGCACCCCCTCACCTGTTGCTTAGATAACCGTTTAGCCTTCTATACACAACGACGGCGGTCTTTGATTTCCAAAGACCGCCGTCTTACATCCCTATTGGTTATTGCGTTGTCGCTTTAGAAAACAACCGCCATCAGACTGAGAAGCACGCATTGCACCAAGACGAAAACGGTTACACGAACGTTGCTGCTTTTGAACTTAGCTTTGGGGTCTTTCGAACCGACAAGCTTCACGTACAGTCGAACCACGGTGATCAGAAATGCCACCATGGCCACGTCGCAAACAAGGGAGAAAATCGTGGCCAGATCGGAAACGCCCATGGTTCGTCCCAACTCGTAGAAAAGCAGGCTGGCATCAGTTGCGAAAAACGCGAAGGTAACGGCACTTGCCAACTTGGCGATTTCCTTCGCCTTGGCTTCTTGTTGCTGTTTTTGGTGATTTGCGCTCTCGTCATATTTGTAGACCAACTGAAGGTATTTTCCGTTCATCAGCTGAAAAGCCACAAGCAGCGAAACGGCTCCGAAAATCACAGCGAAAAAGATTTGAAGCAATCCCATTGAGCAAACCTCGTCTCTTTAAAGTACTGAAAATCTCTTTAACATACGATAACAGAATTGCTTGCCAGAATTGCAGCGGCATACCAAGCACCTAAGGCGATATTCACCGAGCAAATCTGTGACATGGCCGCTTGTCGACTTTGGGGCGCCAAGGGATTGTTCCGTAAAGCCTTGAGAAGCGGATAGGTCGAAAGCAGCAAGAAGGGGAGCACGATTAGGCCTTGCGTGAAGAAGATGCCGACGATAAGGATGATAGCGACCAGCCATAGCCACATTACCGCGTGGTATAGCTTTCGGGCCTTGTCGCGATCAAGCAGCACGGATAACGTACGGCGGTGGGCCAAGGCGTCTTTCTCGATATCGCATGTGTTGTTGGTGAACATGATCAAGCCGATGCCAAGGATTTCCGGGATTGCCCAAAGCACAGCTAGGGGAGTGAGCAACCCGGTGAGAACTTGGTAACTTGCCAAAGGGATAAGGCCTCCCATGACGATGCCGCTGACCGCTTCTCCAAGAGGGAGGTAGGAAATCGGTGTTTTGCCTGCAGAATAAAGAACGACGAACACCGCGCCGATAGCACCGATTGCAAGAGGAATCAGTCCGACGTGATAAATCACGTAGCCGCCCAGGATAAAAGCCGAAACCAGCAAACCGATAGCAAACACCAGTGCGCAAGTAGGATTCACATTGTTATAAATCAGCACAGCATCGGTGGGGTCTACGTTATCGTCTGAGGAATCGGTGCCCTTGACGTAGTCGTAGTAGTCATTAAACGTGTTCACCGAGCTTTGCATGAGGATGCAAATGCCAAGGAGCGCAACAGTTAAAGTCGCGGAGACCTGATAACCTGTCGCTATCGTTATCGCGACGGCTATTGCAACAGGCACTATCGATGCCGGCCAGGTATGAGGTGCGGCAAGGTCGAGCGCCATTTTCGCGGTAAATGGATTATAGGAATGGTCAACAAGGTTCTGTAACTGGCTCATTACTGACTGCTTCGCTTTCTGGAATCGTTTTGCAACAGACCGTTACCTGCGTCTTTGATGCGGGCTATGGTTTGGTTTTTCAACGTGGCTCCAAGACTTCCCAATGTTGAAATGAGGAATTGCTTGGTGTCGGCGTCAAGTTTTGAACCGGCTCCCATCACGGTTGCCATGTTCGCTCCCAGGCGGGTTTGGAAATCTGCCCAGCTTGTTGCGTTTGTCTGCATGATCAAATCATATATGGTTTGAATAAAGCGTTCCCGTTCAGCAGGGGTTTTGCTACGTAACCACGTATCTAATGCTTCGTCGAAGAACTGTGCGGATGCATTTAAATCTTGTTGATATACAAAATCATCCCCGGCAACCATCCAGGAGAATGGGTGATGCTGAAATATGGCAGAAGCTGACGACTGAACTACGCGATAATCATCGCGACGTTCCAAAATCATTCCGAACGCAGAAGACTCGGGAACAAGTTTATGGAGTTTGCGGTCGTACTCTGCCGTAGTTCGACGAGGGGAGGGGTCTTCAAGGAACGAGGGCCCATCGTGATCGTATATGGCGATGATTCGGTGATAGGTGCCTTCGTCGGTGCACAATGCCGCGTATTGGGCCAGGTTTCCGCCTTTTGAATGACCACCGAGTATCAGCGGGCATTTTGTGGCGGATGAAACACCGGAAACATAAGCGAGCGCGGAGCGCTGGGAGGGGATAACCGGTTTATATGAAAGATTGAAATCCTCTTTCCAACCCGTCAGCGTTCCGTCGGTTCCTCGGAACGCAATGTACGCCATGATTCCTTGCTCGGACTCGAAGAAGAAGGTAGAGGCTGAGAATTGCTTATCAACCGCATCGGAGATTTCGTCGACGAACAACGCAACGGCGACATCTCGATAGCGTCTGCTAGCTCGTATAGCCTGAATAAAGCGCACAGACTCTTCGGAGTCCTTCAGCCAGCTTCCTTCGGTAAGCGAATTGACTTCGCACAAGGCTAGTATGTCAGACAGCAATACAGGCGTTGCGGTGTGCGTGTCTAACGAACAGCTAATCGAAGACACCTCAGGTTTTAGAACAAGCTGATCGAAATTGAAATAGCATAGCGATGAAAATACAAGCGAATCAACCGGGTTTACGGGTGATTCGATAAACGTTCGCTGCTCGCGTTCAATATACGTTACGATTGAGTCCATGGCTTCATTCTAATCGTTTTGCTAGGTACTTGGAGGTTGCTATGAAAGTTTGCACGGCGATACCCGTTCGATATGCGGAAACCGACAAGATGGCAGTTGTTTATCATGCAAACTATTTGCTGTATTTCGAAGATGCAAGGACGCGTTTTCTAGAGGAACTCGGGTATCCGTATGCGCGTATCGAACAAGCTGGCTACTTATCTCCGGTTGTTTCATTTGAAGTGCACTACGGAGAGCCACTGCGATACGGCGAGGTAGCCATCGTGCGTACTTGGGTTAGCGAATCTCGGGGCACTAAAACCACGTATTCGTATGAGGTGTTCAAGCAGGGTGATGATTTGGAAACAGCTAAACCTTGCTGCACCGGGACAAGCACTCATTGCCTTGTTGATGCGAATACCTTCAAGCCTGTGAGCATTAAGCGCACGTTGCCCGAACTGTTCAATCTTTATGAACAGGTTTGTGAAGGATAGGCTGCAAAACAATTAGCTAGCCTTGCAGCGCCTTCAGCAATGCTCCGTTGATGTCGTCGTCAACAATCCATGATTTGTCAACCTTATGCAAGGTTATCGTAATTGGGTCATGTTGCACCGGTGCTGCCGCATTGATAAGGTCAAGTGTGTTTTCGGCAACCTCGGATTTCGTCTGTTCTTCAGTGTTGTTCGCACTCGCACTGGATTCGAAATCTTCCTTTGCTTTCTGATCGAGTGCGGCAAAGATGCTGTCTGTTGTTTTACAGGTGATGGTGAGATCGACGGTTGCCGTGTCCTTGTTGATATCGATAGGGCCGAGCGCATAGTCAAACCCATCAAGGTAAGCAGAGATGTACGCTATAGGGTCTATGCCGGTGTCTGATATCTGCTGCTTGGCATCGTCTGAAAGTAAGCTACTCAATGTAGCTTCATCTTTTGCTTTGATAGCTTCCAGAGGTTGAGAGATAGCTTGCTCGATGCGTTCTTCGTTCGAAGGGCCGCATCCTGTTAATCCTAACAACAGAAATCCAGCAGCGATCATGACTGCAGCCACGCAGGCCACACGAATCGATATCGACTTGAAATCCAGCGCTTTAGAGTTCATGGACCGACCACCTTCGAATTTCAATTTGCTAGTTTACATAACATATATTATCAATGCTAAATACAGTTCAATCACACGGTTAACAATAAGTCTGTACAAGCAGACATATCGTATCAAATATATGAACCCAGCTTGAACTTAGACAGTTGTGTTGTGCTTATAGAAACGATTTTGACGTCCCTGTCATGTATACGTTTCATGCCAAGCTCAGCACGATTCGGGAATATCCACTAACCCCATGTTGAGGTTCCTGCAGCGGTTCCTGCGCTCATATTGCCAGCAACGCTTGCGAAGTCTCCGCTTTGAAGCATCTGCTCGATTACGGGAAACATAATTGCAAAGGAAACCGCATTGAGTGCTACGGCTACCAAGCAGATAACCAATGCGGTCCGTGCGGACTTGAGCATTCCGCGAGCTATGGATGCGGTCTCGTTAGTCTTTTGAGCAAGTGAGTGCAATTTTCGATTAGCCAAAAACGCACAGATCACACCGATGGTCCCTAATAGCATTCCGCCTACAAACAGGGACAACGGGCCCGCGATAAATGCAAACGTCGTTTGGGAGCGAGCTGACCTCAGCGTTTGTTCGTCTAAGGTGTTCGGCCTGAACTGATGGTTTCCGTCATTAGGGTCAGGTTGCGTTTCCGCGTTTCCATACGGCTCGTGATTTTCGTCAAGGTATGGGCTGGGACGATTGTTATGTTGGTCGGCCACGTTAACTCCTAATTGCGGATTCCGCTGCTGCCGAAACCCGATTCTCCTCGTTGCGATTCCGTCAACTCCTCGACCTGCTCGAAGTTAATCGTAGGTACCGGCATGACGATAAGCTGTGCGATTCGGTCACCGATTTCAATGGTAAATGAATTGTCGGGGTCGGTATTCAGCAAAATCACTTTCAGCTCGCCGCGATAATTGCTATCAATAAGACCAGGTGCGTTGACGATAGAAATGCCGTGTTTCGCAGCTAAGCCGCTGCGAGGCAATATAAAACCCGCATATCCTTCTGGTAGCGCGATTGCCAGTCCTGTGGCGACCATAGCGCGTTCTTGCGGTTTCAACACAATACGCTCGACGGATCTCAGGTCTACTCCAGCATCACCGTTGTATGCCATGTGAGGGATCTGAGCATCGCGTGAGAGAATTTTAATAGGGACGCGTACGTTGTCCATCGCTACTTCAACCCCTCAAGAGCTGCAGCAAATTCCTCTACATTCTGAAAATCTTTGTATACGCTTGCGAATCGCACGTAAGCTACATCGTCAAGCTTCGCCAATCGAACCAAAGCCATGTCACCAAGTTCTTTTGAGCCGATTTCGCTTTTAGATGCGTTGCGAAGCTCGGCTTCTATGCTATCGATCAATGCACCCAATTGCTCAGGAGCTATCGGTCGCTTAGCGCACGCAATGAGGAGACCTCTCATGAGCTTTTGTCTGTCGTAAGCTTCGGATGAACCATCGGATTTGATGATGATAAGCGGATTGTCGCCTAAGCGCTCATACGTGGTGAACCTTCGACCGCATTGGAGGCATTCCCGCCTGCGGCGGATGCTGCTGCCATCATCAGAAGGACGGGAATCAACTACTTTGGATTCTAAATTTCCGCATGCCGGGCATTTCATACAATCGCACTCCTTCGTTCAATGATATGTAGCCTAACATACAAGATATAGCGGTTTATACATTGTTACGAAAGAGTGCACCAAATCGTGACACAAGATATTGCCCTTAGCGAAAGTGCGGATAAGTTATGATTCACAAGATTCCAGCGATGATGGTAAGCAGCGCGAACAAGGTGATTGCGCCGGCGGTTTGAGCTGGAGTTGCGCGAGGTCCTGCTTGATGTGGCTGATGGAAGTCGCCATGTTGCCCGAGACGTGCGTTTCTGCATCGAGACTCACCGTCAGGATGACAGGATGATATATCGTCGACCTGTCGCGCGCCGTATCCAGATCCGGGAAATTGAATGATATGCGCAGATGAAACGCGTGTGTCTAGCTTAAGCGCCGCTGTGCCGCTGATTGCCGAACGAGAATCACGGTGTTGCATATTTCCTCCCCTTTGCTCTTGCGTAGAACCTTTGTTCGCATATATAATAGAGCGAACAAAGGTTCATGTCAACAGAAAAACAAACGGATGTTCGTTATAGCTCAACTCGAAAGGATGGCCCATGACCGAGAAGATCACTAAGCGCCAGCAGGCGGTGCTCGACGTCATCGAGCAATGCATCCGCGAAAAGGGCTTCGGTCCCACTGTTCGCGAAGTGTGTCAGGCTTTGGGGCTCTCCTCCCCTTCCACTGTGCACGTTCATTTAAAGGCGCTTGAGGAGAAGGGCCTTATAAAGCGCGATGCGCTGAAATCGCGATCGATAGCGCTTACCTACCCGCTCGACCATACCGAAGATGCTACGAATATCGTTCACGCTCAGTTTGACGATATCGTGTCCGTACCATTGGTCGGGGACGTTGCGGCCGGAGTTCCCATCCTTGCCGAGCAGAACATCACCAACACTATGTCTTTGCCTATTGAAATCGTTGGCGATGCACCTTCTTTCATGCTATCTGTGCATGGGGAAAGCATGATCGAGGCGGGTATCAACGACGGCGATTACGTCGTGGTCAAAGAGCAGCCGGTTGCAAACAATGGGGACATCGTTGTTGCCATAATCGACGATGGGGCTACGGTTAAGCGCTTCTATAAAGAACAAGATCATATTCGACTGCAGCCAGAAAACTCTTCCATGGACCCCATCATCACCACTGATTGTTCCATTGCCGGCAAGGTTGTCGCCGTGTTTCGCCGCCTATAAAAGGAATGCATGGGGGGCAGCTTCTGCAATTGGGGAGCTTGAGCTGACGGATCGCGTCAAACGATGCGCTGCATATTGCAAGCACCGGTGGATGTGGCGGGACGCATGTCTGGTTGATTATTCGCGCGGCGCACATGCTGCCCGTCGATTCAATCGGTACCTGCCGACAGCATTGCTTGCATATTGCATGACATTGTTTCATGCAATTATTGGCCAATATGAAGTAGGTCCATTCGATCAGTTCGCTACATATACGCATTAGTGAACATTTGTGCGTTGACGAATGCGATATCGATATGCCCAAGGATCTTATCCTGGTGACACATAACAGAAGCCTTAATGCAAGATGGATGCATTAAGGCTTCTGTTTATTTGAGTTCGTACATGTGAACCGGTTATTGCGCAATTGGTTCTATGTTGCTGGTAAAGGTACAGACTGTCTGCTTCAATTATCCGAATCGCAGATTGCTTTGAACTCATCTACATAGGCTTTTGGCACCAACATGGTCAGATGAGTCCCGGTTTCGATATGCTCTTCAGTCAAGATTCTGCAACGCTCGTGAGCCTTCGATACCAAATCACCGCGTTGGTACGGAACAACTACATCAAGGTGCGTGTCTTGAGCGGATGCTACATGAGCGATCCTATCGACAAGCCGATCTATTCCCTCCCCTGTTTCCGCTGATACGAGTAGCGCATCATAGCGATTGGCCAATGCTTCCTGTTGCTCGATCGTCAACAAATCGCACTTGTTGAAAACTAGCACCCTGGGTAAGATTTGCGCATTGATTTGCTCCAAGACTTCTTCAACAGCCACGATTTGTTCTTCAAATTCGTCAGAAGAGGCATCGACCACATGCAAAATCAAATCTGATCCGGTGATTTCATCCAGCGTAGATTTAAATGCTTCAACCAAGGTGGTCGGAAGCTTCTGAATGAAGCCGACCGTATCGGTTAACGTGATTTCGCGTCCTTCGGGCAGTTCGTATTTTCTTGTAGTGGAGTCGAGCGTTGCAAATAACTTGTCGTATGCAAGCACATCGGCATTGGTGAGCCGGTTGAGCAAACTTGATTTACCGGCATTGGTATACCCCGCGAGCGAGACCTTAAACATCCCGCTTTCATACCTGCTCTCTCGTTGAACGGCTCGAACTTCAGCTAAATGCGCAAGTTCGCGTTTAATGGTGGTGATACGCTTGCGAACCAATCGACGGTCAACTTCAAGCTGGCTTTCGCCTTCGCCGAATCGGCTGCCTACGCCACCGCCCATGCGGTTTGAGGCTAAATGCGACCACATACCGCGAAGTCGAGGGAGCAGATATTGGTTCTGAGCAAGGCGAACTTGCAAACGTCCTTCTTTGGTCGTCGCATGAAGTGCAAAGATGTCCAAGATCAAAGCGGTCCGATCGATGACTTTCAAGTCGCGATCAACGGACTTCTCCAGGTTTGATTGCTGCGATGGCGTTAACTCGTCATCGAAAATGATCAAATCCGCTCCAGTTGATCGGCAAAGTCGAGATATCTCCTCCACCTTGCCGCTGCCCACAAAAGTCCTGGGATTTGGAGAATCAAGCTTTTGGGTAGTAACGGCAACCGTATCCGCTCCTGCGGTATCCGCCAATCGCTCAAGCTCCGCTAAAGAAGATGAGACGTTCCAACGCATGCCGGGTCGTTCGACGCCAACAAGCACGGCCTTTTCCCTCTTCTCTTCAACAGTTGTTTTCGCGCCCTTAACTAAGACCGATTGATATTCCGACATCGGTAATCCTCTCCGGTGGGTTCAAGCTGAAATGCGTACATTGGAATGGATTACGGCTTGTGCTTGATCTGGTCCCCCAAAATGAAAACAAGCGCAGGTTCATTCCTGCGCTTGTCGATAGTAGCATAATGTATCGGATAATGAGCGGCTACAACTCAACGGTACCCTGGAAGGCTTCCGTGGCAGGCCCCGTCATCATCACATGATCATCGGCATCCCACTTGATATGAAGCGTACCGCCGCGCAATACGACATTGTTCTCCCTAGAAGCACGGCCGGTTAATGCTGCTGCCACATTAGTGGCACACGCCCCGGTACCGCAGGCAAGGGTCTCTCCGCAACCGCGTTCAAACACGCGCATCTCAATGGCATCTTCGCCGACGTGAGCGAATTCGACATTGGTTTTCTCAGGGAACGCCGAATGGCTTTCGTAATATGCGCCGATTCGTTTCAAATCCAGCGTTGCGAGACATTTATCGTTCGCGTTTACGAACAGTTCGTCGGGCAGTGTGCTGAAATCATCGATGAAGCAGATAGCATGCGGATTCCCCATAGAGACGCACGTAAAGGCAAACGCCCCCCAAGGAGATTCGATAGCGCTGTCTTTTACGAAACCTGTACCTTCTTCAGTCTGAGCGTTTGCGGGCAAGTCAACCGGTACATCTTGCGGGTCGAGAACAGGATGGCCCATATCAACGGTTGCAAAGGTCAACTTGTCATGCTTGTCTACATCAAAGCTGATCGGTTTCGGACCCGCCAACGTGTCGGCCACGAAGGAGCCATCGCTTGCAAGTACGAACCCGCGGTCCACGAGATACTTCGCAAAACAACGAACTCCGTTACCGCACATTTGAGCTAGCGTGCCATCAGCGTTGATGTAGTGCATGTATGCAGCACATTCGGAGCGTTTCGAAGGGCGCACCATAATCACGCCATCTGCGCCGATACCGAAATGACGATCGCACAGCATAGCGACCTGTTCCTGCGTCAGCTCGATATCTCGTGAAAAATCATCGATGAAAACGAAGTCATTGCCAAGACCGTGAAGCTTAACAAAATCCAATTCCATGAGGTTTTACGCACGCTCCTTTAAGAAGGTTATATATGGATTACAGTGTATCAATCAAGGATAATGCATCATCTGCAAGTGCGGCGGTATCCCCCGAATCTGCGCAAAGCCAATGAATCCGCGAATCTTTTCTAAACCACGTGCGCTGACGTTTGGCGTATCGGCACGTGGACACCTTTATGGATTCGATTGCCTCTTCCATGCTGGTTCGGGCATCAAGTGCAGCAACTATCTCCTTGTATCCGATCGCCTGCGGCGCAGTGATTCCATCGCGAAAGCCAGATGCAAGCAAAGTTTCCACTTCTTGGATAAGTCCGTTGGCTACCATGGAGTCAACACGTGTTCGAATACGTGCGCGTAAAATATCGGGGTCAACCGCTAACCCGACGAAAATTGCGGGGACCCATTGCGGTAAGGATTGGAGCCGTTGCTTTTGAACGGCGTAGCTATCTCCTGCTTCAAGCAGCTCAAAAGCGCGAACCACACGTTTGACATCTGCCGGAGGTATTAACTGGGCGCTCTTTGGGTCGCGTTGGTGCAGTTCGTTCCACAACCGTTCGGGGCCATGCTCTGCAGCGAATGCATTCCAGTGATTTCGGACTGGATTATCGATCTGCTCGCCATCAGGGAACTCATAGGCATCGATGGCTGCGCGAACGTAAAAACCAGTACCACCAGCCAAAATGCTGCGCTTGCCCTTTGACTCGATTTCTACGAAACTCTGACGCGCATACGTTTGGAACAAAGCCGCGGAGAATGGCTCCCCAGGATCGACTAAATCGAAGCCATAATGGGGTACCAGTCGTTCGCTCGCGGGAAGTTTGCCCGTTCCGATATCCATGCCGCGGTACACCTGCATGGAGTCGGCGCTTACCACTTCCCCATCCAAACGCGTTGCGATGAGTTGTGCCACATCGGTCTTCCCTGAAGCAGTAGGGCCTACCACGCAAATCACGGATTGTGAGAGAGCTGCTGCCGCCGCGTTCACGGTTGCAGCAGCCTTTGAGGCGTTATTCAACGATATCGCCGGCCAAATACCAGGTTTTTGCTTCGTTGATTTGAACGTTGACGATGCTTCCAGCTAATTGTTCGGGTGTTTTGCCGGCAGGAACCGGCGCATGTACCGTTTGGTTCTTCGGGCTTTTACCGGCAATAAGCAGTTCGTCTCGCTTCGATGAGCCCTCAACCAAAACCGGGATGGTCGTTCCCAGGTCAAGCTGATTTTTCTCGAAAGCATGAGCCTGAACGATATCGACCAAGCGATCGAATCGTTTCTGAATCACCTCATGAGGGGTGTTATCCTCCATACTTGCAGCAGGAGTCCCCTCTCGCTTGGAATAAATAAAGGTGAATACCTGGTGGTATCCGACCTCATCGACCAGACGAGCCGTGTCCATGAAGTCTTTTTCGGTTTCGCCCGGGAATCCTACGATGATGTCGGTAGACAGGGCGATATCGGGGCAAGCATCGCGCAATTTGCTGACGAGCTCTCGGTAATGCGCCGACGTGTAGCGACGATTCATCAGCTGCAAAATACGATCAGAGCCGGATTGCGCCGGGAGATGCAGTGCCGGCATAAGCGAACGCAGCGAGCCGAACTGTGCGATAACCTCATCGGACAGATCTTTGGGATGGCTGGTGGCGAAACGCAAGCGCTCAACGCCCGTCTCGTCAAGAGCTTTGAGGATTTGAGCGAAACGAGGGCTGCCATATAGGTCGCGTCCATATGAGTTGACGTTTTGACCAAGCAGCGTGATCTCCTTCACACCAGCTGCTACATAACGTTCCGCTTCGGCGACAATATCTTCGATTGGACGCGATTTTTCACGACCGCGCACGTAAGGAACGATGCAGTACGTGCAGAAGTTATTGCATCCAATGGTAATGGGCAGCCACGCAGCCCACGAATGTTCACGGCTTGTCGGGAGTTCGGTCGGAAAGGAGGAAGAAGCATCGAGCACCTCAACCTGATGACCGCCTTCTTCTATAGCTGCTTGAAGCAGATGCGGCAGCGAAGCTAAATTATGCGTGCCGAAGACCACATCAAGATGAGGGAGCTTTTTCGTCAGCTCATTACCATCGCGTTGGCCGATGCAGCCACCAACCGCAACGATTCTCTTGCTTAGCGGGGACCCGCTTCTCACGGGAATGTTCTTCAACGATGCAACCTGACCGTACAAACGAGTATCTGCCGCTTCGCGCACGCAGCATGTCATGTAAATCAGGATATCGGCTTCCTCCACGGTGTCGACCATAAGGCCGCCGAGGCCTTCGAGCATGCCCGCAATACGTTCGGAGTCATGCTTGTTCATCTGGCATCCGAAGGTGCGGACGCAAAAAGTCATATTCATGAATGGGGTATGCATAAGGATACAGTTCCGATCGAATCGAGAATAACAGCGCTATGTGAAATGAAGTTACTCGCCAAGAGCGGAATCGGCGATTGGCGTGCCGTGCGTATATCGAGGCTCTACGGCGAAGCGGATGGCCGTGCGATATTCGCCATCGATCACGATGTCGGCAAATGAAGGAATGCAGGCGATTTCGATGCCGATAGGTGACAAGAATCCTCGAGAGATGGCGATCGCCTTCACGGCTTGATTCACGGCGCCGGCGCCGACAGCTTGGATCTCAACGCCAACACCGTCTTTCACCATGCCGGCAATGGCGCCTGCCACTGATGCGGGGGAAGATTTTGAGGAAACTTTCAGGCACCCTGATTCCGGGGCTTGTTGTTCGGCATTCATGCATTCACCTTTTCGTGTTCTGTTTGGCGTGTGTTTTGGCGTAATTAAATGCAAGCTAAATTGTAGCTATAACGAAATCTGTCCGCAACATGATGTGCAGGGCCTGCGCTAAGACTGCATGAGCACGGGTATAGTGATGTGGATGGCATTTTTGCTTACCCTGATGTGCGGTTCGACGCCCGCATCAAGATAATATGCATCGGCCAACTCTGCGTACGCCTGCGATACCTGCCGGGCGAAACGGGCAGCATCTTCGTCTGCAACCTTCAATCCTTTTGCGTGTCGGGGTGTAGCAGTTTTTCTTTGAGTGTTGGCTCCTTCTGTTCCGAGGGTATCGGCTGTCCGTACACCTTCGATTTTGATTTTTGCCAGCAATGGGGATAACGGTGCGATCTGGCCATCGAGAATACGCCGAGCAGAACGTTCGGACATCAATAGCCCAAGAGATTCAGCGGTTCGATGAAACGCCGGAAGATTCGAGCATGCGGACAGGCGCTTGCACACTGGCAATCGGGGATCGTTTTCACCGGAAAGCCTCTCTTCCGCGGAAAGCTTGCCGAGCCCAAAAGCATACAGCGTCGCCGCGATATCCGTCGAGGAGCCGATGAACACATTGACGGCAGCACGAGATTCGATGGCGAATTCGCACGTGGTTCGCAGGATATTCTTCGGGCCGCGGACTGCCACCGTCTCTGCTTCATTGAGTTCGAACGTCGGAAAGCTCGATTGGTCGGTTTTTTCTGGGAGCTTGGTAAGATCCGTTTGAATGACGAATGCCGACCCAAGGCCCGAATCCGATGCCGAAATCGTTGCAGATTCGGCGTTCACCGCGATTGAATACAAAGCCATGCCGCGGCCGTGTACGCCCCATTTGTCCATATGCATGGAGTCAAGCTTTGAGGTGACGCGCGGTTCGAAAACCGTGCGTTGCAGGTGCTTCGGAACGCCGTCCCCGTCGTCGATCATGACGATTCGCCTGGTTGTTCCTTCGCGGGTACAAGCTACAAAAATATTCGACGCGTGAGCATCGCGTGCATTTCGAAGCATTTCGATGATGATGTCCTCAGAAGATCGGATATCCTGCGCTGCTTGTCGGCGCTCTGCTTCCGAGCTGCGTAAACGAACGAAGCCACCTCCGAGATCGGTTTCGACTCGAAGGTGGCCTTCTCCGCAAACGTCTTCGATAAACGAGGCGAGGTTGCCGTCGCCCATAGTTGACGCCTTTCGTTATTTTGCGATACCGATAGCTCGGCTCTCGCGGATGACAACGACTTTCACCTGGCCGGGATACTGCATCTCGTCTTCAATGCGCTTGGCGATATCATGAGCCAAAACGGTGGTTTGAGCCTCGTCGACCAGTTCAGGCTGTACCATGACGCGAACCTCGCGGCCGGCCTGGATTGCGTAAGTGCGCTCAACGCCCTTGTAGGAATTAGCGATTTCCTCAAGCTTTTCCAGACGCTTGATGTAGGCGTCCAGGGTTTCCTTACGAGCACCGGGACGTGCCGCGGAAACGGCATCGGCGGCTTGCACAAGCACGTCGAGGACGCTGTTGGGCTCGACGTCGTTGTGATGCGCCTCGATCGCATGCACGATGGACGGCTTTTCCCCGAATCGACGGGCAAGGTCGGCGCCGATGACCGCATGGCTGCCCTCGACTTCATGGTCGACGGCCTTACCGAGATCATGAAGAAGGCCCGCACGCTTTGCCGGAACAGGGTCAAGGCCAAGCTCAGACGCCATGACTCCGGACAGATACGCAACTTCCAGCGAGTGGTTAAGAACGTTTTGTCCATACGAGGTACGGTAACGCAAACGTCCAAGCGTACGCACGAGCTCGGGATGCAGGTCATGGATTCCTGTATCGAATGCAGCCTGATCGCCGGCTTCCTGTACGCGCTGGTTCACAAGCTTCTCGGCCTTGCTGAACATTTCTTCGATGCGGGCGGGATGGATACGACCGTCAGCGATGAGGTTCTCCATGGTCACGCGACCGATTTCGCGGCGTACCGGATCGAAGCAGGAGATGGTGACGCATTCCGGCGTGTCATCGATGATGAGGTTGGTGCCAGTAAGCTGTTCGAAAGAGCGGATATTTCGACCTTCGCGACCGATGATGCGACCCTTCAGGTCATCAGAAGGGATATGGATTGCAGAAACGGTTGTTTCCGCCGTATGGTCCGCAGCGACACGCTGGATGGCAAGGCTGAGGATGGAACGGGCTTTCTTGTCCGCCTCTGCCTTGGTGCGGGCCTCGGAATCGCGGATGATGGCAGCGGACTGATGCGCAACTTCATCTTTGAGCGTATCGAGCAGTTCGGTCTTTGCTTCGTCGGCGGTCATGCCCGCGACTTGCTGCAAGCGAATACCGATTTGCTCTTCGGATTCATCGAGATCGCGCTGACGGCGGTCGAGCTGGCCTTGCATGGAAGAAATCTGATGCTCTCGGGAGTCCAGAGACTTCTCACGCGTGTCCAGCGACTCAACGCGGCGATCAAGAGACTCTTCGCGCTGATTGACGCGTTGTTCTGCAGCGCGCACCTCCTTCAAGCGCTCCTTGTTCTCTGCCTGGGCCTCCTGGCGAAGACGCAATGCTTCGTCCTTGGCTTCGACAACCGCTTCGCGACGCAAAGTTTCCGCCTGGCGTTTTGCGTCTTCGACAACGGTATGAGCTTCGTCGGCAGCGCGCTGGGCCGTGGATTTGGCGACGAATTTATTGATGACGAAACCAGCGGCGATGCCGACGACGGCGCCAACGATAAGCCAAATGATGGATTCCATGCTTGTCCCCCTTTCGAGATTGGACGGGTACTGTGGGTTTCATAGGTTCCATTGCATAAAAAATCCCGGCATAACCGGGCATGAGCGTACGTGCGCAACGACTGGACGTATACATTTGTTTATATATTCCAACAGTGCCGTCTTAGGCACGATAGCTCAGGCTTGCTTTTCATGATAAAGGTTCTCTTTCAAATGGAAAAGAGCAAGTGAACAAAAAAGCCGGTTCTACAGGAGAAACCGGCTTTTTGATGTATAGATGTCAAGATCTAACAGGTTTCGAGGGTGGTGCAATCATGCTGCTCGGCGAATATTCGAGCAGCCGATGCCGCTACGCCCGATTCATAGCCTTTCTGCACGAGCTTTCGATATGAGGCTTCACGAATTCGTTTGGCTTTCGGCGGTTTAGCGGCAAGCAGGCTCAATGCTCGAGCTAGCTCGTCAGGCCCCGAATCGCAGAACAGCGCTTCTTGATATGCTGGCACGGTTTGTGGATCTATGTCCGCCTGTTCAAGCTCAAAAGCAATGCCACGAAGCCCCTTTCCCTGTGAGAGCCTGCTTCGAACCAAAACATCCGCATAGCGTTCGTCGCTTACAAGCCCACAGTCGATCGCCCTTTGCACTGCCTCTGAAGCGATATGCTCATCATAGCCGCTTGACAACAGCCGCTTGTGCAATAGAGCGCTGGCATGCTCGCGGATGCACAGCAAACGCTGAATCTTCGCAAATGCCGAATCAGCTTGATCCTGAGTTGCGTCTGATTGCTTCGACCGTCCGGAGAGTTGCCCATCGTTTTCGAAATTGCCCACGATTGGACACCCGGCAGACCAAGATGCTGGCTTTTGCTGTAGTTCGTTGACAGCACCCTCCCGGTGTTGCTGCCTTTCCTGATGGACCAGCTTGCCTTCGCATTGCGGGTGATGGGTTTCAGGCCGCCCATGCGCACCTGAACCCTCCTCGATGGCTTTGATTTGCGCGCGCAAATCCGCAATGCTTTGCGTCCTTGCATCATGCATGGCTATTTCTTGCCCTTAGGCTTCGCTACAGGATTGACCGCATCGAAGTCTTCCTGCTCTTTCGTGATGATCGGTATGTCGAACGCCTCTCGAACCTTCGTTTCCAGTTCCTCTCGCAGATCGGGGTTTTCTTTCAGCGTATGCTTTGCTGCTTCGCGTCCTTGTCCTAGGCGCTCTTCGCCGTACGTGTACCAAGCGCCGGATTTCTTAGCGACTCCAGCCTCAACCGCCATATCGACGATGCATCCCTCTCGCGAAATGCCCTCACCGTACATAAGATCGAACTCCGCTTGACGAAACGGCGGCGCAACCTTGTTTTTGACGACCTTGGCGCGAACACGGTTTCCAATGATCTCGCCATCGCGTTTGATGGAGTCGATTCGACGTACGTCGATTCGAACGCTGGAGAAGAACTTCAGAGCACGACCGCCGGTTGTGGTTTCGGGGTTGCCGAACATCACGCCGATTTTCTCGCGCAGCTGATTGATGAAGATGCATGTGGTATTGGATTTGGAAAGCGAACCCGCAAGCTTTCGAAGTGCTTGGGACATGAGTCGTGCTTGCAGACCAACGGTGGTATCGCCGATTTCGCCCTCGATTTCGGCTCGGGGAACCAATGCCGCGACGGAGTCGATGACGACGCAATCAATTGCCCCTGATCGGACGAGCATATCGCAGATTTCAAGCGCTTGCTCTCCGAAATCGGGCTGGGATATGAGCACGTCATCGATATCCACGCCCAAACGGGCTGCATAGACCGGGTCGAGCGCATGTTCCGCGTCGATGAACGCCACGACACCGCCGAGCGCTTGCGCCTCGGCAAGGATTTGCAGCGCCAGCGTGGTTTTGCCGCTGGACTCAGGTCCGTACACCTCGATGATTCGACCCCTCGGAACGCCGCCGATCCCCAGCGCTGCATCAAGCGGCAATGCGCCGGTGGGTATAGCGCCGATGTTCAGGTCATGGCCACCATCACCGTATTTCATGATGGAGCCTTTGCCGAACTTAGATTCGATTTGGTCGGTTGTGACCTTGAGCATCTTGGATTTTTCTTCGTTCATGCGCTGGTTACCCTTCCTTTGCGCTGCTTTGCAACGCTATTGATTATACGAACGCCTGTTTCATAGTCAAGTACCAAATGCAAACATCGGTACGACTTGTCACCATCATAGCTCCAGCTTCTTGCACAACTCTTGCCCGAAATACCGAACAGGTTCACCAGAGCCTTGCACGGTTGTCTGGTGAACCTGTTCGATTGTTTGCTGTTATCGACGCTTCCGTGCATGGCCTGCGCCGTTGCACGCTAAGGGACCAAGCCTAGCTTTCTGCCTGCTGCTGCCCGCACACCGCCGCATCGATCATACGCAGGGCCTCAAAGGTGGTTTGCATGCGAACCTGGTTGCGATCCCCCTCGAAATGCTTCCGCTGAGCAGTGATCCCGGCGTCACTTGCACAGGCGAAGCAGACGGTCCCGACGGGCTTTCCCGGTTCCGCCCCGGACGGGCCCGCAATGCCGGTGACGGCAACGGCTACGTTGCAGGTCAGGTCCTTACACGCGCCCTGCGCCATATGGCGGGCAACTTGCGTGCTGACCACGCCGAATTCGTTGATAACCGACTCAGGCACATCAAGCACATCGGATTTCACTCCGGTTGCGTAACTGGTGATGCCGCCTCGCACGACGGCGGAGCTTCCGGAAACCGAAGTCAACGCAGTGCTGATCATACCGCCGGTAAGGCTTTCGGCGGTGCCGATGGTGATGCCCCGTTCGTTGGCATGCGAAATTACCTGAGCCGCAAGATGCTCGATATCTGCAATCCTCACGCCTACGTGCGGCTCTTCGATGCTTTCGCTTTGCTCGCTTTCGGCCTTCTGCTTGCGCTTTGCTCGCTTTGAGGGACCTAACCCGATAAGTTCGCGCGCCTTTGAAATGTAATCGAGCATCGACACGACCGTCAGCAGTAAGGCGATCGCCATGACGATCCAGCTGATAACCCACATCACATCCGAAAACGCCTCGACAAGCGTGCCCATCATGTAGCTGTCCTTGATGGTGAACAACACGATAGCGATCATCTGGAACACCGTCTTGAACTTGCCGTACCAGCTAGCGGAGATGACGGTGCCCTTGCTGGCCGCCACCATGCGCACGCCCGAGACGATGAATTCACGCGCAACGATGATGAGCGCGACCCAGCTTGGTAGCGACCCAAGTTCAATCAATGCCAAGAGGGCCGCCATGACCAGGATTTTATCGGCAAGCGGATCCATGAACTTGCCGAAGTCGGTGACTTCGCCGCGGCTTCGCGCCAAATACCCATCAAGCCAGTCAGTGCAAGAAATCAGCACGAAGATGGCGGCAGCGATGAGGCTTTTGGAGTGTTCTGCCAGATCAGGCAGATGGAACCACTGCGGCCAAGGGCTCAAGAGCACAACGACGAACACGGGAACCAAGCATATGCGGATGAGCGTGACGATGTTAGCCGGCGTCCACAAATTTGTAGCAGCTTGCGGCGCGGCTTCCACTTGCAGCTTGTGCATGGGCTATTCGCCTTCCATTTCATACAACAGCGTATCGGTTATGGTGGCTCGGACGATATCGCCCGGCTCGCCGTTGTCGACATAGGTTACGCCATCGACCTCGGGGGCTTGGCACATTGCGCGGCCGAACAGCTGACCGTCCTCTTCCCTGCCTTCGATGAGCACGTCCATGGTTTTCCCAACGCGGGAGGCGACGAGCGGTGTGCAAATATCGTCCGCAAGGTCGCGCAACCGTTGCACGCGGTACGCCTTCTCATCGTCTTCGACCTGATCGGGCAGATCGTATGCACGGGTTCCCTCTTCACGCGAGTACGCGAACACGCCGATGTAATCGAAAAAGCCCTCTTCAACGAAATCGCAAAGCTCGTCGAAGTCCTCTTCGGTTTCGCCGGGAAAACCCGCGATAAGCGTTGTGCGCAGCGTTACCTCGGGGACGATGCGGCGAATGCGTTCTACCAGCGATTCATATTCTTCGCGCGATCCCTTGCGGTGCATGGCCTTCAGGATGCTCGGCTGAACATGCTGAAGCGGGATGTCGAAATAAGAGCAGATATTGCCATGCTCGGCTACGGTTTGCAGCAGCTCGTCGGTGATTCCCTCGGGCTGGATGTACATGACGCGGAACCAGGTATCGGCGAATTCATCAGCAAGCGTGCCCACAAGCCATGCCAGGCTTGACGTATCCTCGAAGTCCTGACCCCAGCGCCCCGTGTCCTGAGCGATCAGGACGATTTCCTTAACCCCTTCAGACACGCGATCGGCTACATCCGCGCGTACGGTTTCGTAGTCGAAGCTGTGATACCTGCCGCGAATATAGGGAATGGTGCAATACGAGCAGAAGCGGTCGCATCCATCCGAAATCTTCACGTAAGCCGAAACGGCACGCGAGCCATTGATTGCGATTGCGCCTTCGGGCACGGCTCCGAGCATGGCGGCCTTCATGCGCTCCAGGTGCGCCTCATCAATGTCAAGCGCCTGGGCTATGACCTGAACGATATCGTCTTCCTTGCTGCACGGAACGAATGCGGAGGCCTCGGAAAGCTCGGATTCCAGGTCTTGCCCGTAACGAGCGGGCATGCAGCCGGCGACGATGAGCGCAGCGCCCGCAGCCACGTTGGGCATGCCCGCAACCTCGAAGATGGCTTCAAGGCTTTCCTCGGTGGCGCTTTGAATGAACGAGCAGGTGTTCACCACCACGGCGTCGGCGGCTTCGGGATCTTGCTCGATCACGAAGCCGCAACGGCTGAGCTGCGATTGCATACGCTGGGTATCTACCTCGTTTTTCGCGCAGCCCATGGTGACGAACGCGACGCGAGGGCTCTCGATTTCAAACACGTTTTCGGTTTCCACGGAAATCCTTAGCGATAGTTAACGTACTGGAGCGGCTGGCCGTAATCCTGGCCTTTCAAGAACGCGATAACCTCTTGAAGCGTGTCGCGGGAAGCAGAGGAAACACGCAGCTTATCACCTTCGATGGTGACCTTCACCTTGAGCTTTTGCGCCTTGATATCCTTGTTGATCTTGCCGGCCGTTTCCTTGTCGATGCCTTCAACGATGGTTGCCGTCTGACGCACGCTTTGACCGGTAGCCGCTTGAGGGTCGCCCCATTTGACGGCGGCCAGATCGATGCCTCGCTTGATGAGCTTGCTGCCCATGATATCGATCACCTGGCGAGCCACGAAATCGGCAGGAGCCGCCACTGTGATGGTCTTCTTCTGCTTGTCGAGCGACAGCTCGGCGCCGGAGCCTTTCAGGTCGTAGCGCTGCGTCAGCTCCTTCTTCGCTTGCTGATATGCATTGTCGATTTCCTGCATATCGACGGTGGACACTACATCGAAGCTAGATTCCTTGGCCATGATGTTTGCCTTTCAACTAGTAAGACGAATACGTTGATGACGAGTACTGGGTTCCCGTTGTGCCGGATCCGGTGCCGCTCGTTGTGGTAGAACCGGTGCCGGAGGTGCTGGCCGACCCGGTTCCCGTCGATGACGTCGAAGAACCGACCGACGAACCGGTGCCGGTAGCCGACTGCGACGAGAGACCGCTTGATGCCGAGTTCGTAGTGGACGAGGTAGACCCAGTGTTGCTCGAGGAGGTGCTGGAGCTATCAAGCCCCTCGACCTTCACGTCAGGATGGTCTTTCGCCCAAGAGGCAAGGTAATCCTTGAAGTTCACCGTGGCCGTGGGCATGCCCGTGGTCGCATCGCTGGTGAATTCAACCTCTTTGCCGTCCATGGTGACGGTAAAGCCGGACGAGACCCAGGTAGCCAAGCTCCAGGTGCCAGAGACGTCGACCGTTGTATCTACCGGTCCGGTGAGCATCTGCTCGGTCGCCTGTCCATCCTCCGTGATGACGACGTAAGCTTGCTGGCCCTTGGCCAACTTGTACTCCACCTTTACGCTTGTAGGCACGGTTTCCGTTGAAGATGCCTTGGATTCCGAATCGTTGCTGTTGTTGCCGCTGTTGCTGTTGTTTGGGTTCTCCTGGGTGACGCCGCTGCCATCCGCCGAGGTGTCGGTGACGCCGGTAATGGGGACCTTCGCCACGTCTTGCGTGGAGGCCGCACCGCGGTTTCCAAATGCAAGCGCCACGATGATGACGAGCAGCAGCAAGATGACCACGATGACCGCGACATAGGGCAATCGCGCTTGCATCCCGCGACCCGCATTGTTCTGCGAACCGGAATAGAAATTGGTGAACTGCGTGGTGACAGCGCCGCCGAAATGGTTGGAGCGACGGCTTTCGTTCTCGGCGCGTGCCGCTCGCGAAGCAAGCGACTCGCGATATTCTCGTTGCGGCTGCTGCTCACGACGCGGCATGCGTTGGGTGCCCTGGCGCTGACCTCGCTGGGTACGCTGCGAACGACGACCATCGCCGGAGCGGTCTTCACTGTAGCGCGATGAGCGCTGCGAACCTTGCCCACGACCATCATGACGCCCGTCGCCGCGCGACACCGACCTACGACCCGAAACATGCGCAGGCGAATCGGATTCGCCACGGGTGCGTCCAACCTGGTAGGCGTATGCATCATCGAGATACATACGCGTGATGTCGGCAGGGTTGAGACCGACCAGCTTCGCATATGCGTTCACCATGTTGCGCGTATAGCCTCGCGCAGGCAAACGGGAAAAATCATTATTCTCGAGGGCGCGGAGGATGTCGGGGCGGATGCGCAGCCGACGAGCGGCCGACTGCACGTCGTAGCCCTTCCGCTCACGCGCTTCGCGCAATACGGTGCCGAATGAAACCTGGCCCATGCCTTCTCCTTATTGATTGTCGCCGTCATGTTGCTCGAACGCTTTGAGCGTTTCAAGCTCCATGGCATCGACGAGCACTTCTCTGGGCTTGCTGCCGTTCGGAGGACCGACGACGCCCTTATCTTCCAACATATCCATTATACGCCCGGCGCGGGAGTATCCCACTTTGAGGCGACGCTGGATATTGGACGTGGAACCCAAGCCGCTGGACACCACCAACTCGGCCGCCTCCCAAATGAGCGGATCGTCATCGGCGCAGGTGCCGCCGCTGGCATCCGAGGGGCACGATCCCAATGTGATTAGATTGGTGGATAAGATCTCGGAATGGTACTCCGGCTCGCCCTGACTGCGCAACTTCTCCACAACCGCGTTGATCTCATCTTCGGACACATAGCAACCCTGGATACGCATGGGCTTGGCGTATTCGGGCTTGCTGAGAAGCAGGTCGCCCAGGCCGATAAGGTTTTCCGCGCCCGGCGTATCCAAGATAACGCGGCTGTCGATGCCGCTTGCCACGTTGAAAGCGATGCGGTTCGTGATGTTTGCCTTGATAAGTCCTGTGACCACGTTGGTGGAAGGACGCTGAGTGGCAACGATCAGGTGAATGCCTGCCGCGCGCGCCAACTGGGCAATGCGGCTGATGGAGAACTCGACCTCCTTGCCGACGTTCATCATAAGGTCGGCAAGCTCATCGATGATGATGACGATATAGGGCAGCTCGTCGCCAAGCTCGTTTTCAGGTAGCTCCTCCCCTGTTTCCTGGGCGGCCTTCGCTTCAGCCTGAGCTGCCTGCACCTTGGCATTGTACTGGCCGATGTTTCGTGCGCCGACCTTCGAAAACACCTTCAAACGTCGTTCCATTTCCGCAACGCCCCAGCTCAAGGCGCTTGCCGCTTCCTTCGGCTCGGTGACAACGGGAACATACAGATGCGGGATGCCGTTATAGGGCGTGAACTCGACGCGCTTCGGGTCGATCATGATGAAACGCACCTCGGACGGAGTTGCCCGCATGAGGATGGACATGATCATCGCGTTGATGGAGACCGACTTACCGGAACCAGTGGTGCCGCCGATAAGCAGATGGGGCATCTTCGCAAGGTCGGAAACGATGCAGTGACCCTCGACGTCCTTGCCGATAGCGATCTGCAAAGGACCGGGGGCTGCGTCCTTGATGACATCGCCGAGCAGTACTGTCTGGCGAGTACGGTTAGGCACCTCGATGCCGACGTAATTGGTACCGGGAATAGGCGCGAAGATGCGCACGCCGGGCGCGGCGAGCGCCAACGCGATATCGTCTTCAAGCGCAGTCACGCGGCTGACGCGCACGCCTGCCGGAAGGTCCACTTTGAACAAGGTGACCGTCGGACCGGCAACCCAGCCCACCACCTTGGCCATGATATTGAAGTCTTCAAGCGTTTCTTGCAGGCAGGCGCCGGTTTCCTGAAGCTCCGAATCGGTCGCCAGGTCCTTTTCTGGATCGGTTGACGTGGCAAGAAGATCGAACGGCGGAAGTTCGAAACCCTGCTCGGGGCGTGGAGTGGCAACCGGCGTGGCCGCCTTAGAAGGCTTTTTCGGCATGGTCGGCGCAGCAGCACGCTCAATAGGCTTGCGGCGCCCTAGTTTACGCGTGATGGTTTCAGGTGCGTTGTTCGCGTCCTTACCAGCAGCGTCAACCGCTGCGGATGCGACGGCGCTGCCGTGTCGGCGATTCGAAGGCGCAGACTGCTTGAGCGTTTGGGTTTTAGCGGTTTCGAGCTCAGCGAGCTCAGCTTCGTTAACGGCTTTCGCCTTCGGGCGGGAAACCCTGGTGAAGGCTGGCGGCGGGACCACGCCATGCTCGCGCTCGTCGGCTTCTTCTCGAGCTGCAGCCAGCGTGCGCAGCTTCTCCACGATGCTGGATATGGAGAAGCCGATGACGATCAACCCGGCGATCGCAAGGCCGAACAACACGATTGCCGATATCACCTTGCCGAACAACGTCAGGCCGCACCATGCGATGCCCGCACCGATATAGCCCCCGCGCGCGGAAAGCTGATCAGCCAAGAACAGGTTGTCCGTAGCATCAGGGGCAGCTTCGGGCGTGAACAGCGCTAACAGGGAAAGCACCGCAACGAACAACATGGCCAAACCCACTGAAACACGCAGAGGGACGCCCTCCTTGTCGATGCGTACGAGAAAGCTTGCCCCGATTGCCACCAGGAAAAACGGCAGCAGGTACGCGCCGATACCCAAGCACAGATGCAAAAGCTGTGACACGAAGGAGGTGATGAGCGCATCGGTGGGAACGACAGCGGCGACGAACAAAACGATGCCCAACAACGTTACGGCAACACCGGTGATGTCGCGCTTGGTGCGCTCATCGAGGATCTGCGGTTGAGCGGGAGCCGAGGCGGCCTGTTTGGCAGCGCGTTTCTGCGCAGGGCTTGCGGCTTTGGATTTGCCGGCGGCCTTTTTAGATGAGGTTGATTTGTTCGAAGCAGTTCGGGCCACGCCCTCCCCTTTCGTGCTAAAGCGTTTCAGCAGTTGTGCGAGCAAGCGAGCACCTGCGCGCAATGCAACGCAGGTGCTCGTGAACAGATTCTTGTGTGCGGCGATGCTAGATGTCCAGCAGGTTCACCACCGTCATGGGACGGGTTTTCGTGCGCTCCCAAAGCAGGGAAAGCAGAGCATCGCGGGCGGCCTTCTTGAGCTCCTTACCCGAAGCACCCTTGGACAACGCCCGGGTCAGCGCGTTTTTGACGCACTTCTCGCACTCCTGGACCAGATAGCCATCGTCTCCGCCGGTTATGCCATGCATCTCGACTTGAACATTGCCGGCAACGGCCTTCTTGCGGCCGGAAACCGCCGCAGCGATGGCAGCGAAGCCCTGAGCGGATAGCGCCGTGCGCTCTTCGAGCACCTGCTCGGAGGTATCGCCGACCGACAGGCCGTCGACCAAAACGATGCCGGACTGAACGAACTCGCCATGCTTGACGCCCTTCGTGGACAGTTCCAGGCTCTCACCGTTCTCGCAAATGAAGACGTTTTCTGCGGGAACGCCGACGGCTTCCGCCAAACGAGCATGAGCGCGAAGATGCGTGGCCTCGCCGTGCACCGGCATGAAAGCCTTGGGCTGCACGATGGTCAACATGATCTTCAGTTCCTCTGCCGATGCATGACCCGACACATGCACGCGGGCACGAGACTTGTCATACACATCGGCGCCGATCTTGGCCAAGGAGTTGACCACCTTCGTGACGGCCTTTTCGTTACCGGGAACCGGCGTTGCCGAGATGATGACGGTGTCTCCCGCTTCCATATCGATGGTCTTATGCTCGCCTGCTGCGATACGGGCCAATGCCGACAGCGGCTCGCCCTGGCTGCCCGTGCACATGATGACCACCTGTTCGGGCGGGATTCCCTTCAGGTCGTATGCATCGATGATGTCCTGGTCGGAGATCTTTAAATATCCCAGCTTGCGTGCGATATCGGTGTTCTGCACCATGGAGCGTCCGGTGACGACCACCTTGCGCCCGTTTGCCACGGCGGCATCGCAGATCTGCTGCAGGCGATGGATGTGGCTGGCGAACGACGCGATGATGACGCGGCCCTTTGCCTGCGCGATGATGCGCTGAAGCTCCTTTCCGACTTCCGCCTCGCTGGGCGTGAAGTTTGGGTTGGTGGCGTTCGTGGAATCCGACATCATCAAGTCAACACCCTCTTCGGCGAAACGTGCAAGCGCGCCGAAATCGGTATGTACGCCGTCGATGGGGGTTTGGTCAAGCTTGAAGTCGCCCGTGTGCAGCACGTTGCCTGCAGGGCTGCGGAAAAAGACGCCCACGGCACCAGGGATGGAGTGGTTCACGGCGAAGAACTCGGCCGTGATGCAGCCGAGGTTCACCTTGTCGCCCGGCTTGATTTCCACAAGCTTGGCGTTTTTGATCCGATGCTCTTTGAACTTGCCCTCGATCAGGCCCAATGTCATCTTCGTACCGTAGATGGGCACCTGACGATCCAGGTCCTTGATCAGATAAGGCAAGGAACCCGTATGATCCTCATGGCCGTGCGTGATCACGATGCCCCGCAGTTTATCAGCATGCTGGAGCACGTAGGTATAATCCGGAAGGATAAGATCTACGCCGGGATGATTGTCGTCGGGAAACATGAGGCCAGCATCGTCGAGCACCATGTCGCCCTTGCACTCGAACACGGTCATGTTCTTGCCGATGGCGTCAAGGCCGCCGAGCGGGATGATCTTCAGCGTGGCTCCACGGTCTTTTTTCGAGGAGTCGAAGGAGCGCTTGCGGGAACGCGGACGCTTACGGCCCTGATCGGCGTTGCCCTCTTTCGTGAGCTTGGGACGCTCAAGGTCAAGCTTGACGTGCTTGACCGTCTGCGTGCTTTTGCCGCTGTTCTCAGGGCGCACATCACCGTTGCGCTTCGGGCGCTGTTCGTTTTGTTCCATGTATTGATTTCCTTACTGCCAACATACAGCAGGGCCGCATGGATTGAAGCGACCCTGCTGCGTATCCTGGCTACAGGACGCCGACCTCGCGCATAGTGCGCTCAAGCTCGGCGGACTGCTCGGCAGTGGCATCGACCAGCGGTAGGCGCACTCCGCCTACCGGGAAACCGGCCAATTTCAGTGCCTCTTTGACCAGGATGGGGTTCGCTGTCTTGAACAGCCCTTCCATGAGGGGCATGAGGCGTTCGTTGGCGGCAGCGGCTTCTTCCCACTTGCCGGCCGCGCACAGCTCCACGATCTCCTTCATTCGAGCAGGAGCAACGTTTCCGATGGTGGAGACGACGCCCACGCCACCCAGTTTCATAATGTCGTAGGTTGCCGAATCGTCGCCGGAGTATACGCAAAAGCCCTCAGGCGCGCCTTCCACAATAGCTTTCACCTGCTCAAAGCTTCCGGAAGCCTCTTTGATGGCAACCACGTTATCCAGATCATGCGCGAGACGCAGAGAGGTTTCCGCGGTCATGTTCACCGCGCAACGCCCCGGGATGTTGTACAGGATGATCGGCAGCTCCACCGAACGCGCGATGGTGCTGAAATGCTGATACAAACCCTCTTGCGGAGGCTTGTTGTAGTACGGCACGACGCACATGAAGCCATCTACGCCGAGCTTCGCCACATCGCTTGCGAAGCCGACCGTATCGGCCGTGCAGTTATCGCCGACGTTGGCGATAACCGGGATGCGGCCATCGACTGCAGCGACCACGGCTTTGAACAGCTCGATCTTGTCCGGATAGAACACAGTGGGAGATTCACCCGTGGTGCCGTTGATGATAAGGGAGTCGGCGCCGCCCTTTACCAAACGGTCAGCAAGCTCCTGAGCACGATCGAGATCGAGATCGAGATTGTCCTTCATGGGCGTGACCATGGCCGGGATCATGCGGCCGAAACGAGGATTTCCCATCGTTGGCACCTTTCTGTACAAGCATGGTTCGACACCATGCACCTGAATCGCATAATGCAACTTCGCCATATTATGCCACGGCACCCCGGAGGGCGCCGTGAAGTCATTAAATTGTCACGCTCAAGAAACAATTGTTGCCGCCTAGGTGGTAATTCCTGCCATAAGCAGCAAAAGACTAGCTTGGCGTGCGGCTATTCCATGAAGTTCTCAAGCCCGACGATAAGGCCCTGTCGGTCGCCGACGCTTCGGATGCCCAGCAGCACGCCGGGCATATACGAGGTGCGATCCCACGAATCGTGGCGGATGGTAAGGGTCTGGCCCATGGAGCCGAACACCACTTCCTGGCTTGCCACATAGCCCATAGAGCGCACCGAGTGCACGGGCACGCCATCCACCAACGCGCCGCGAGCTCCCTCGCAACCTGCGATCTCGGTTTCCTTGCCAGGAGCGGTGCTTTGACGGCCGTCGCGGGCCTCGGAGATGATCTGCGCCGTGCGCACGGCGGTTCCAGAGGGGGCGTCCTTCTTGTTGCAGTGGTGGAACTCGAGCACTTCCGCTTCAGGGAAGAACGGCGCAGCGACTTTTGCGAACTGCATCATGAGCACGGCGCCGGTGGTGAAGTTCGGGGCATAGAACAAGCAGGTTCCCTCAGGGGCAAGGGCAGCAAGCTCTTCGAGTTTGTCGTTGGCAAGACCCGTGGTACCCACCACGCAATCGATGCCCGCCGCAAGGGCGACGCGAAGATTGCCCTCTACGACGGAAGGCTGCGTAAAATCGACGAGCACATCGAACCCGCCGGCATGCACGGCCTGCTCGACCGTTTCATACACTGCGAACACCTTCGAAGAGCCATGCGGGTCGATTCCGCAGGTCACCTGCATATCATCGGCAGCAGTGACGGCATCGACCACGGCTGAACCCATACGTCCGGCAAAACCGGAAACGGCAACGTTGATCATGTTGAAGCTCCTCCTTAGAAAAGATGGCGGCCTGAGGCGGCCGCCATCGCTAGCTATCTTATATACAGCTTATTGGGACTCATGACGGCGACGAGGGGTGCGGTTGGCACGACCAGGGCGTACGTCGCGCTGGCCGCCTTCGCGCTTGCCTCCCTCGTGGCGTTCATGGCGCTCATGCCCGCGATGCTCGCGCGGAGCAGGTGCGCTGCCTTCGGGAGCCTCCGGCTTGTCCAGACGATCGAGCGAGATCTTGCCCGTCTTGGGGTCGATCTCGAGGACCTGAACCTTGACAGTGTCGCCGAGCTTCAACACGTCCTCGACCGAGCCGACGCGACCGTTTGCCACACGGGAGATATGCAGCAGGCCGTCCTTGCCGGGGGTGAGCTTGACGAAGGCGCCGAAGTCCTTGATGCCGACGACTTCGCCCTCGAAGATCTCGCCGACCTCGGGCTCCTTGACGATACCGAGGATCATGGCCTTGGCGGCTTCGCCAGCCGGGCCCTCGATGGCGGCGATATGGATGGTGCCATCTTCCTGGATGTCGATCTGCGCGCCGGTTTCGTCCTGGATACCGCGCACGACCTTGCCACCGGAGCCGATGACGTCGCGGATCTTGTCTACGGGGATATGGATGGTCTCGATGCGCGGAGCAGTGTCGCGCAGGCTTGCGCGGGGCTCGGGCAGCTCGGCGAGCATGGCCTTCAGGATGTGCGCACGGCCTTCGTGAGCCTGTTTGAGCGCACGACCGAGGATCTCGGTGGACAGGCCTTTGGCCTTGTTGTCCATCTGCAAAGCGGTGATGCCCTTCTCGGTACCGCAGACCTTGAAGTCCATATCTCCGAGGAAGTCCTCGATGCCCTGGATGTCGGAGAGGATGACGATGTCGTCGCCTTCCTTGATAAGACCCATGGCGATACCGGAGACCGGAGCCTTGATCGGCACGCCCGCATCCATCAGCGCCAGCGTGGAACCGCAGGTGGAAGCCATGGACGAAGAGCCGTTGGACTCTAGGATCTCGGAAACCACGCGGATGGCGTAGGGGAACTCGTCTTCAGAGGGGATCACCGGCAGCAGGGCGCGCTCAGCCAGCGCACCGTGGCCGACCTCGCGACGCTTCGGAGCGCCCATGCGGCCCGTCTCGCCGGTGCAGTACGGCGGGAAGTTGTACTGGTGCATGTAGCGCTTGCCCTCGGCCGGGTCGATGGTGTCAAGACGCTGCCACTCGTTGAGCATGCCGAGCGTAGCGATGGAAAGCGCCTGGGTCTGGCCGCGCTGGAACAGACCGGAGCCGTGGACGCGGGGCAGATAACCGGGCACGATGTGCAGCGGACGGATCTCGTCGGCGCGGCGGCCGTCGGCGCGCTCGCCGGTTTCGATGACCATGGCGCGCATGGCCTTCTTCTCAAGCGACTTCAAGGCAGCGGCAATGTCGGAGCCCCAAGCGGCAAGCTCCTCCTCATTGAAGCACTCTTCCTTGATGCGGGTCTTGAGCTCCTCGACCTTGCCCATGCGAGCCTGCTTATCGGCATCGCTCAGAGCCTGGGACATCTCGTCGAAGAACGGGGAGATGCGCTCGTCGATGGACGGGTCGGCAACGTGGATAGGCCACTCGACCGGGGTGATGTCGCAACGATCGAGGAAGCGCTGTTGGGCTTCGCAGAACTTCGCGATGGCCTGCTGACCGAAGTCCATGGCGCGCAGCATAAGATCCTCGGAAACCTCGTTGGCACCGGCCTCGACCATGGAGATGTAGTCGGCGGTACCCGCAATGGTGAGCTCGAGATCGGAGGTCTCCTGCTCCTCGTAGGTGGGGTTCACGATGAACTCGTCGGTCTCGGGGTTATGGGCGATGCGCACGCAAGCCGCAGGGCCGTCGAACGGGGCGCTGCCGATCATAAGGGCTGCCGAAGCGCCGCCGACGCAGATGCAGTCAGGAGCGTTCTTGCCATCGCACACGAGCGTAGTGGCGACGATATGCACCTCACGCTTGAAGCCGTCGACAAAGCCGGGACGGATGGGACGGTCGATCATGCGGGCGGTCAGCGTGCCCTTCTCGGACGGACGCGCTTCACGCTTGAGGTAGCCGCCGGGGATGCGCCCGACGGAGTACATCTTCTCCATGAAGTCGACGGTAAGCGGGAAGAAGTCGTAGTTCTTCTCCTCCTTGGAGATGACGGCCGTGACGAGCACGGTGGTCTCGCCCTGCGTGACCAGGACAGCGCCGGTAGCCTGCTTGGCCAGCTCGCCCGTTTCGAAGCGGTAGGTCTTGCCGTACAGCTCGAAGGACTCGACGATCTTTTCCATGTGGTGTTCTTTCCTTCTCTATTCCTTGACCGCCGTAGTGCGGGCAAGCTTCTTCGGCCAGGGGTACTCACGTTTCCCGCTTGCCGCGAGCAGGCACGCCCTTGCGCACCCGACCGCTATGCAAAAGCCCGCGCAAGGCTGCGCGGGCTTTCGTTGACTAGATGTTGTCGCGAATGCCGAGCTTCTTGATGAGGGCACGGTAACGCTCGATGTCGCGCTCCTTGATGTACTTGAGCAGACCACGACGCTTACCGATGAGCATCATCAGGCCACGGCGGGAATGGTTATCCTTCTTGTGGGTCTTCAGGTGCTCGGTCAGGTTGCGGATACGCTCGGACAGGATGGCGACCTGCACGTCCGGGTTGCCGGTGTCATGCTCGTTGGCGCCGAACTCGGCCACCAGCTCTGCGGTGCGCTCTTTCGTGATGCTGAGTTTGCTAGGCATGCTAACTCCACCTTTCCTGCGGGACTTGCCCGCCTTCCGTGCAGCTGTTGCTGCGCTCTACTTGCTTTCCGCTGGGATCCATGCAAGATGGGGACCAAGCTGAAAGTGGCTGCCGATACGGCAACTTGTCTAGAATACGATGACCGAGTGCTTGCGCGCAAGCCTGATATGCCGACCTGCACAGCTTACGCACATCTCTGCTACCTGCGTTTATTGCGCCTGACGGGCTTCGCGCAGCGCGTGGACAAGCTGATCGGCGCAGCTGGTGGAACGACGACCGCAGGTGTTGCCCTCGAGAACAGCGGCGACATCGTCGATGTTCTTGCCGTTGACCAGCTTGCCGATAGCCTTGAGGTTACCGTTGCAGCCGCCGACGAAATCCACGTGCTTGATGGTATCGCCATCCAGATCGACGTGAATCTCTCGCGAGCATACGCCCCGGGTTCGATAGGTGTACATATATGCTTCCTCTCTCTTGGATGGTGCAAGTATGCCATAGCGGCATGCGGGTTTGTCCTTGTGCGTGACAAGCACCTAAAACAATCCGCAGGTGAACAGGAAATTCAGCGACTTCAGGCGAATGGAGGCGTGTACCTGCGCCCAAGTCTGGCAAAGACGTAGCGTGTCGAAGACGCAGGATTGATCGACCTTGATCGAAGCGATATCCGAAAAACGCATGCCCAGCAGCGCGATTGCCCATGAAAGCGTTTCCGGGGCAAGGCCGGCAACGTCGGACACGCGGCACGCATCGCATACCACGCCGCCCTCACTGCACGAGAACGCTATGGTTCGATGTGCAAGGCCCTCCACATCGCAGGCCAAAGGCTCACCGCAAACGCAGCATCGATCAAGCGAAGGGCGGATGCCCAGGAACGCGAACGCCTTAAGCAACCAGGCCGCGCAGATGGCGGGTCCATGCGCGGAATCTGCCGAGGCCAGCACACCAAGAGCCGTTTGCGTGAGCGGGGACAGCTTCGGGACCTCGAGACCGGGCTGCGTGATGCGATCAAGCAGCTCGACGATAGGAGCCGCGCAGGCGGCAAGCTCCATGCTCTCACGCAGCGCGGCATTGCCGGCAACCAAACGCGCTTCCTTGACGATATCGAGCGAACGACCTTGCACTAAGAGCACATCCGCCAGCGAATACAGCTCGAGCCGGGAGCTGAACTGACTGGTAGGTTTTCGAGCCCCTTTCGCAACGGCCCGAATCTGCGAGCCATCCTGCCCAAGCAGGGACAGGATAAGATCAGACTCCCCCAGCTTGGTCTTACGCAACACGAGCACGCGGGCGTTGTAAGTGCTTTGCGCCACGGACTATTTAAACGAAACCGACGCGACGTTGTTCGAGGAATCGAAGGTTACGGTACCCGAAACCTGTTTCGAATCCCCTGCAACCGATATGGTCTGCCCCAGAACCGTTACCGACTTGGAAGCCTTGCCCGATGCGGTGAAGGCCACCGTGTCATTGCCCTGATAGGAAACGCTGTCGACCGAGGACACGGTGAACGACGACCCGTCCGATGCGGTAAGCGTGGTCGAGGCCAGATACGAGCGCGCAGCGGCGGTCAGCTCGCTGGCGCGGGACTTCGCAAGCGAGATGACGACGACCGTATCGGAGGGGACCTTCGAACCCGCTGCGGGCTCGACGCCCATGATGGCCCCTTCGCTTGCGGTTTCGCTGTACACGTAAACCGCCGTAGAGGACAGCCCCGCATCCTTGATCGCCTGCACGGCCTCGTTATAGCTCATGCCCGAAACGTCGGGCACGGTATAAGCCTGCGCCACCTTGAGCGTGATGCCGGTGGAGGCCTTCGCCTTCTCCCCCTCCTCCGGGCTGACGGAAAGGACGGTGCCCTCCGGCTCGTCGGAGCGCTCAAACTGCACATCGACGTTTTCGAACCCGTTGTCCGATAGGGCCTTCAGTGCGCTGTCCTGGCTGGAACCGACCACCTTGGGAACCGTGCGGGAAGTGGACACGTGGATGACGACCTCGGCACCCTCCTCTTGGCGTGCGCCGGCGCCCGGGTCCATGAGCAGGACAAGGCCCTCGGTGGAATCCGAGGGAACGGTAGTGGAACGGACCGTGAAGCCCTTGTTCTGCAACATATACGTAGCGTCTGCCTGCGTCATGCCCGTGACGTCGGGCACGACCTTCCCGCCCCACATCTCCATCTGATACGTGACGCCCGCAGCGGCACCCGCCGCAAGGACTACCACCAACGCTACGATGGCGGCGATCTTCGACCCGGGAAGCCGCTTGCTCTTCGATTCCGGCTTCTTGTCGTCTTTCGACTTCGTTTCGGAAACGACGGGCTTGGTTTCCTTTTCGGCGTGCTTAGGATGCTCCTTCTCAGGCTTAGCAGCAGGTTGCTCCGCTTCCTTAACGTGCCCAATGCTTTGCTGCTGGGACTCGCAAGCTTTGGCCTTCTCGGCTTTCTTCTTCTTGCGGTCGCGCTTCTTCTTGTTGGGGTCGGGCGCGATGAAATCCTTCTGCTGCGACAGATCGGCATCGGTGATGCGCGGCATCTGCATGGTGTCGCCCGAATGCCAGGCGGCCTTCGGCGGCACATATCCGGGATACACGAGGAACTCGTCGAAGCCGGACAAATCAGGCTCCCAACCCGATTTGATGGCAGGAGAAGCGGGCTTGGGACCAAGCGTTTGGGTTTTCTCGGACTCGAAGGCGAGATTGCGGATATCGGGAAGATCAAGCACGTGCGTGCGCTGATGCGCCACATCGTCTTCTGCGGCTTCGTCCTTTTCGGTGCTATCGACGCCATCCTGATCGGATGCTTTCCCGCCTTCGGAAGCGCTTTGCTGCGCATCTTCGTCCTCCTGCGGTGCGTTATCCGTGACGTCATCATCCGCGATCGCCTCATCGGGAGAGCATACATCAGCGGATTCGTCGATGCCGTCGGAATCATCGGTTTCATCATGCTGTTGCGCTTCTTCCCCATCGCCATCAAGGGCAGGGTCTTGCGTATCGCAGTCAGCGATATCCTCGATAATATCTTCGCTATCCGTCAAGTCAGACGCTTGGGCAGGTTCCGCGCCTTCGATCTGCTCGAAGGCGGCACGAGGCAGCTTGGCCCCGCACTCGTCGCAGAACTTCGCGCCATCGCGATTTTCCGTGTGGCAAGAAGGACAGATCATGCTTGAAACTCCCTTGCGCGTGCTTACAGTATGAATTCCCGTAAATTGTACCGAAAAACAGGATTGAGGTGCCGCTTGGCACCCCAATCGCAAAATATCTTATAAACCTGGAATCAACTTGCTACAAACCCTCGCCGTACCCGAATCGTCGGATTTGCGTGGCGTCACGACGCCAGTTCTTCTTGACCTTCACCATAAGGTCAAGGTACACGCGCGTGCCGAGCAGCTGCTCGAGATCCTCGCGGGCTTCCTGCCCAATGCGCTTGATGGCGCTTCCGCCCTTGCCGATGATGATACCCTTCTGGGAATCACGCTCCACGTAAATGCGGGCCAAGATGCGGTTGAGGTCCTTCTTCTTTTCGTACTCCATGTGCTCGATGGTGACGCCGATGGAGTGAGGGACCTCGTCACGGAACGTTCGGAGGATCTTCTCGCGGATGAACTCAGCGACGATGACCTCGATCGGCTGATCGGTTTCCATATCCGCCGGGAACCACGCCGGACCCTCGGGCAGGAAGCACTGCACCTCTTCGATGAACGCGTCCACGTTGTACCCGGATTCGGAGGAAAGCCCCACCATGGCATCCCAGTTCGCCAGCTTCTTGGCGGCCTCGGCCTGCTCGTGCATTTGCTCAGTGGTGACCAGGTCGCCCTTGGAAAGGACACAGATCTTCTTCGCGTGTTTGCAATGCGGGCCGTCAAGCTGAGCGGCAACCCACTCGTCACCACGACCGACAGGCTTGCTGGCATCGATGAGCATGGCGATGACGTCGACGTCTTCGAGCGCCTTGAGCGCCGAGGTGTTGAGTTCCTCGCCAAGCGCATCGTGGGGTTTGTGCAAGCCCGGGGTGTCCACGATGATCATCTGCATGTCGTCACGCGTGTAGACCGCGCGGAAGCGATGACGCGTGGTCTGGGCGGTGTTCGAGGTGATGGCGATTTTCTTGCCCATGATGGTGTTGAGCAGGGTGGATTTTCCCGCATTGGGGCGGCCGATCAACGTTACGAAGCCGGATTTGAAGCCTTCGCCCGAAGGGGGCGCGGCATGTCCGAAATATGCGTCGAGGTCCATAAGACTCCTAGGTTCAAAAGGTTGTTTACGATGCTATGAGGGCGAGCAAGGGTGGGATGAAGACGATGCAGCCGACCACAAGGGAGGCAAAGGCACCTGCAAGCGCAGCACCCGCCGCGCAGTCCTTCGCCCGGCGAGCCAGTTCATGGTACCCGGGACTGGCAAGGTCGACCACCGCCTCGATGGCCGTGTTGACCGTTTCAAGTGCGAACATCATGCCGATGCAGACGATGACGGCAAGCCATGAAGGCGTATCGATACGCAAGCCGAAGCCAAGCGCTATCGCAACGACGGCCATGCATGCGTCGATGCGCAGATTTCGTTCGCTGCGAATCGCTTCGAAAAGCCCGCGCCCGGCATTGGAGAAGGCAGATGTAAGCTTGTAGCGCTGCCCCTTTTCCTTCGTTTGGGCGGAACGGATGAATGCCTTGTTGTCGGAGGATGTTTCGCCCATGGCCGTTATCGCGCATTCCAGGCGGCCAAGATCTCATCCTCTAAGGCCTCCATGACCTTGGCGTCCTCCTCGACGATGTGATCGTAACCGCACAGATGCAGCAGACCGTGAACGAACAGCAGGCTGACCTCCTGCTCGAATGTGGTGCCGAACTCATGGGTTTGGCGCTCGGCCACATCCGGCGCGATGACGACGTCTCCCAGTTCGTAGACATCACCGAAGCCTGCGGGGACCATATCGGAAAGCTCATCCTCAACGCCGTCGCATTCGAAGGACAGGACATCGGTGGGTCCTTCCTTTCCGCGATACTGCTCGTTGAGGCGAGCGATCTCGTCGTCGGTGACGAAACTCAAGGACACCTCGGTGTTCTGAGGCTTCTCCTGATGCTCGAGCACGAACTGCGCAAGCTCGATAAGCGGCATGTCCTTCAGGTCATCGCCGCGGTAATCATAGTTGATTTGAACGTCCATTGCTGCCCTTCTTCTGCATGGCGTTGGCCTGTGTGCGGTCATACGCCGAAACGATGGCCGCCACCAGCGAGTGGCGAACCACATCCTTACCCGAGAATCTGCAAAACGACACGCCCTCGATGCCGCCGAGGATATCTTCAATTCCCTTCAAGCCCGAAACGCCGCGCGGCAAGTCGAGCTGGGTGATATCGCCGGTGATGACCATCTTCGACCCGAACCCAAGGCGCGTGAGGAACATTTTCATCTGCTCGGGCGTGGTGTTCTGCGCTTCGTCCAGGATGACGAAGCTGTCGTTGAGCGTTCGCCCGCGCATGAAAGCCAAAGGTGCGATCTCGATGACGTTACTCTCGATGAACTGCTGCGCGCGCTCCATATCGGTCATGTCGAACAAGGCGTCGTAGAGCGGGCGGATGTAGGGATCCACCTTCTCGTTCAAGGAACCGGGAAGAAAACCCAGGTTCTCCCCCGCCTCGACAACGGGACGCGTGAGGATGATGCGTCCAACTTCCTTGCGCTTGAGCGCGGCAACGGCCATAGCCATGGCAAGGTAGGTTTTACCGGTGCCCGCCGGCCCAATGCCGAAGGTGATGGTGTTTTTACGTATGGCGTCCACATAATGCTTCTGCCCGGCGGTTTTCGGCCTGATCGCACGCCCACGATACGTGAGCAGGATGTCCTCGCGAAGCATAGACGGGGTGAACTCGGCCGTGCGCAGAAGATCGAGCGCGCGCTGGATGAACCCTTGATCAGGGGTTCCACCGCCTTCAACGAATTTGAAAAGCTCGGAGAAGAGCGCCATGAGGGATTGCACCTCGACCGGATCACCTTCGAGCACAACCGAATCGCCGCGTACCGTGATACGCGCATCGAACGCCTCTTCGATTAAATGGAGCAGGCAATCGCCAGCTCCCACCACGAGCGCCATGTTCACGGTTGGCGGCGCGGTGAGCGTGATATGCGTTGAATCTGTCATGCCAGCAAGTATAGCACGCCCGTTCGCGGTTGCCTCGCGCACGCGAAGGGCGCACATGTAGCGCACAAGCTACAGGCTGACGGCAAGCAATTGCCCGATGCAAGCGTTTTGGGGAGCCGGCACCTCGAAATAGCTTTCGGTCATCGCCTGCCCGGCTTCCTCCACCAATGCGAGCTCCGTCGTTCCGGCACGACCCGACAGCTGCTGGGCGCGAAGGGCATCGGCGACCTCGCGCAAACGCTTCGCACGCGCCGTACGTACCGCAGGCTCCACCTGGTCGACGCGTTCGGCGGCAGGCGTTCCCTGGCGCTTAGAGTATGGGAACACGTGAATCTTCGTGAACCTGCATCGTTTAGCCAGCTCCACGGTATCGTTGAACTCCTGGTCGGTTTCGCCCGGGAATCCGCAGATGATGTCGGTGGAAAGCGAGAGCATGGGCATAGCGGCATACAGCTTTTCGACAAGCTCTTCGAAGTACTCGGCGCTGTAAGGACGATGCATTTCTCGCAGCACCTTCGAGTTGCCCGACTGCAATGGCAGGTGCAGATGACGGCAAATACGCCCTTCCGACCGGGCCATCAGGCCGATCAGCTCATCAGAGACATCGCGGGGCTCGATGCTGGAGATACGGAACCGGCAAGGGGGCTCGCCAACCTCGTGAATATCGGCAGTTTCGGCAAGCAAGCGCTCAAGCAGCACGTCAAGGCGTTCCCTGCCGTTTTCGCCCTGCTCGTGCCAAGAACCCAAATTGATGCCGGTGAGCACGATCTCCCGAACGCCTTCGCGCGCAAGGGCGACGCACTCGGAGATGATCGCCTGAGCAGGGCGGCTGGAAGCTCGACCACGAGCAACGTGCACGATGCAATACGTGCATGCGTTGTTGCATCCGTCCTGCACCTTCACACCGACGCGCGTTCTAAAGCCCTCGCCAACCGCAAGCGGCATAACCCCGTGGCCGATAGGGCCAACGAGGCAGTCGAGCACGTCATCGACTTGCAACTTTCCCGCGATGTGCACGCGTGCGGGGTCCATGGACGTGAATGCATCGGCATCGATGGCGGCGGCGCAACCCGTGACCACCACATCCGAGTTGGTGTTGGCGCGCAAAACCTGCCTGACGGCCTTTCGCGTTTTCTTCTCCGCCTCCCCGGTGACAGTGCACGTATTGACAACCACCACATCGGCGGTATCGGGGCCAGTTTCCAAACCGCCGCGCGCAAGCAGGCCGGAGGCGAACGAATCGGATTCCACTCGATTCACCTTGCACCCGAGATTGACGATGGCGAAGTTCATGCGCGCTCACCTGCCCCCATGCCGCCCATTTCATACAGCACCAAAGCAGGCGCCACGATACCGGCGGTTTCAGTGCGCAAGATCGAGGACCCGAGCGAAACCATGCTCGCGTTTGCGTTGCTTGCAAGGATTGCGTCAACCTCTTCTTGGGCAAGGCCGCCTTCAGGGCCCACCACAACCGCGATCCGCGCAAGATGACCTTCTGATGCGTTGAGAACAGCCGGACGAAGAGCATTGCGCAGCAGTGCGGTGCCGGGCGCTTCCTCCCAGCACACGACGACGGCGTCGAAGGCTGCAAGCACCTCTTTCAGCCGAGCAAGCTTCATGGGTTGATGCACATGAGCAAGGTGGGTTTGCCCAGATTGCATGGCAGCGCTTTTCGCGATAGCTTGCCATCGCTCGGTTTTGGACGCCGCTTTCTTTGCATCGACCTTCATAATGCTTCTTGAGGCAGCGAAGGGAATGAACTCGGACACGCCCAGCTCACTGGCATGGCGGATGACTGTTTCCATTTTGTCGCCCTTGGCAAGGCTCTGCACCAGGCAAACATGCGCGGCGAGCGGCTTGCCATCAAGATGGCCCGAGATGGCGACGATAGGCGTAGCGCCATCAAAAGACTTGATCTCGCATTCGAAATAGTCCTGCGCCGCATCTACCACGGCGATATGCTCTCCGGGGTCAAGACGCAATACCTTGGCATGCTTCGCATCATCGCGCGAAAGCGCCAACGGGAACTGTTCCTGGACCTCATCGGCCAAAACCTGTTCATCGAGGAAAAACTGAGGAAGCGACACGGGAATCCTTATCTGCGAGCATAGGGCTTATTGAACGAATGCGAGCACTTCCGGTCCGGTTGTCCGAAACCCTGCATGACGGGCAGCGCAACGGCCAGCACTCGAAAGCTGCCGACGGTTGGATGGTTGAACGAAACGCGAACCGGAACGAAAACGCTTTGCGCAACCGTTCGATACACGATTGCGCAAAGCGTCGAGCACGAGCTTTCCCACTCGAACGCTGAGCGGGAAAGCGGACTAATTGAACTTGTCGCGCAGTTTCTGCAGCGGCGTGCGGGCCTCGGCAACGTCCTCTCCCATTTCGTGGGCGAGCTGCTCGAGAAGCTCTCGCTGCTTCTTCGTGACCTTCTTCGGAACCGCCACGGTGACATGGACGTACATATCACCACGTGCCTCGCTGCGGAAACGCGGCATGCCGAAGCCCTTCACGCGCACGATCTGATCGTTTTGCAGGCCTTCGGGGATGCGGACCTTGACCTTCTCGTCTTCGAAGATGCCGTCGACCTCGATTTCGGACCCGAGCGTTGCCTGGACGATGGACACGTTGGCGCGACAATGCAGGTCATCGCCATCGCGCTCGAAGAACTCGTGCGGCTGAATGCGGCACGTGACGATAAGGTCGCCGGAGGCCGCCCCGCGCAAACCCGCCTCGCCGAAACCGGTAAGGCGCAGCTGCTGAGAATCGCGAATGCCGACGGGAACCTCCACGGTGACACGCTGACGATCGGGCACACGCCCTTGACCGCCGCATTCGGGGCACGGATTGTCGATGGTTTGACCGGTGCCGTTGCATTTGCTGCAGGTGGTTGCCGTCTGCATATCGCCCAAGAACGTATGCTGCACGGTAACCACACGGCCTTTGCCGCCACATTCGGGGCAGGTAACCTGCTTGCCACCTTCGGCCATGCCCGTACCGTCGCAATCAGCGCACGGAGCCAAGCGATCGTAGACGATCTCCTTCTTGGCACCGGTTGCCACTTCCTCGAGCGTCAAACGCAGGCCGACGCCCATATCGCGCCCATCGGTGCGCTGCTGACGGGCACCGCCAGCGCCACCGCCGCCGAAGAAACTGCTGAAGATATCGCCGAACCCACCGCCGAACAGGTCGTCGAAGTCGACATAGCCGCTACCGCCGCCAGCCGCGCCGGAAACGGTGCCGAACCGGTCGTACTGCGCGCGCTTGTTCGCATCGCTGAGCACGTCGTAGGCTTCGTTGAGCTCTTTGAACTGGTCCTCGGCATCGGGGGCCTTGTTCACATCAGGATGCAGCTCGCGCGCCTTGCGGCGAAACGCCTTCTTGATATCCGCCTCCGTGGCATCACGGGAGACGCCGAGAACTTCGTACAAGTCCTTCGCCATGTTGGCCGTATCCACCTTTCCATTTCCCAGCAGGGCACCCCGCCAGGTTCCTACAAATCACCGAGCGCGGTGCCCGCGATGCGGACCGCGCGTAATACCTTCGAATAGTCCATGCGCGTAGGGCCGATGACCGCCACCACACCGGCGGAATCGCCGCGACCGTAGCGGCTGGCCACAACCGATACGCCGGACAGCTCGGAGGCCTGGTTCTCCGAGCCAATGCGCACCGTGGGCCTGCCGTCGGTTTGGCATGCCGTGTCGTCAAGGATGTGCAGCAGCACCGTATCATCCTCGAGCACCTGCATGACGGGAAGCACCGCCTGCGATTGGCTGAACTCGGGCTGAGACAAAAGCGAGCTGAACCCAAGGCTGTGGGCACGCGATCCCTCGCCCTCCCGCAGGCATGAGAGAACCTCGTCGAGCGTCATGCGCACGAGCGGGTCGGCAAACGCCTCCGACATGCCCCGGCCCAAGCCGTGTTCGATATCGTGAAGCGTGTTGCCACCGAACACCTCGTTGAGCAGATGTTGCACGCGGGCCAGCTCGTCGCTGGACACCTCTTCGGCAAAATCCATATGGCGGTTAAACACTTGGCCGTCTTCGGTGACCACCACGACAAGCGCGTTGGTGGGCGTTAGAGAGATAAGCGAAAGCTGCTTGATGTGCAGATCGAGCACCGACGGGGCGAGCACGATGGACAGGCAGTCGGTAAGGCGCGTTAGGGCTTCGGAGGTCTGCTCGACCAGGTCATCAAGTTCCGAAGCGCTTTGCCTGAGCTTGTCAGCCGCTTCTTGGCAACGCTCGTCCTCTTGTTCGCCGCCTTCCTGGGAGAGCAGGTCGTCGACGAAGGCGCGGTAGCCTTGATCAGTGGGAATCCTGCCCGCAGAGGTGTGGGGCTGGGCAATATAGCCCCCGTCCTCGAGAACCGAAAGCTCGTTGCGCACGGTCGCAGGGCTTACGCCGAGCTGATAACGTTCGGTAAGCGTGCGCGAACCTACCGGCAGAGCGCGCGCGACGTATTCCTCAATGAGCGCTGCGAGCACTTTTTGACGCCTATCCGAAAGCACGCTTCCCCACCATCCTTTCACCCACTACGGTATAACCAATTCGTAACAGCTAATATTAGCAGCGAGATGGTGGGAGTGCTAAATATTGCACCGAATCGTAAGAAACGGACACTCCTTATGCTAAATCGAACAAGGCGCCGTACAGCTGATTGCCGCACAGCCAACCACGTTCAGTGGGGCGCCAGCGTCCGTCGACGTGCTCGCACAGCCCTTGCTCGGCGAGCGCGTCGAGCGTCTCCCGGGTTTTCGGCAGCAGCTGCGCGGCCCGCTGCACCAGGTCATCGGAAATACCGCGCGACATGCGCATGCCCAGCATCATATCCTCGGCAACCATTTCCCCAGCGTCGAGGTCATCGGTGACCTGACCATCTTGGACGCGCATGCGCCGCTCGGCGTTCTGCGTCATGCTAGCCGCGCTACGCCCCAGGCCAAGGTAGGAAACGCCGGTCCAGTACGCGATGTTGTGACGGCACTCGAACCCGGGTTTCGCATAGCTTGCCACTTCGTAGCGCTCATATCCAGCCTGGGAGAGGATGTGCTCCGCCGCCTGCATATGCTCGGCTTCGACATCGTCATCGAGCTCTGCAAGCTGGCCGGACAAAACCATAGCGTCGAAGGGTGTATGCGGCTCGATGGTAAGCGGATACACGCTGACGTGGGGAACCCCGCAATCGATGGCGGTTTTAACGCTGTCCTCGAACGACTCGATGCTTTGCCCGGGAATGCCGCACATAAGGTCGACGCTGACGTTTTCGAACCGTTCCCGCGCACATGCGATGGCCCGCTTCGCCCCTTGCGCATCATGGGCGCGCCCCAAGATGCCGAGCACATGGTCATCGAAGCTTTGCACGCCGATGGAGAGCCTGTTCACGCCAAGCGCCCATATGTCACGGACCATGGAAGAGGTCAGGCTTTCGGGGTTCGCCTCCATAGTGCATTCCACATCGGGTTCCAGACGCATGGAAAGCCCCAGGGTGTAAAGCAACATGGACAGCCGCGGCATGCCCACATGGGAAGGAGTGCCGCCGCCAAGATACACCGTCGAAATGCTTCCAAGCTCGCCTTCCTTAGACTTGCGGCGAATCTGCAGGCACAGGTCTTCCACGTATTCGTCGATTTGCGGGCTTTCGGCGGGCACGGCGGCAGTGGCGAAGTCGCAATAGCTGCAACGCTTCACGCAGAACGGCAGATGCAGGTACAGCGCGCGATAAGGATTATGCATGGCTTCCCGCTATCTCGAGCAGCTCGTCAAACACGGCGTCGAAATCGTCCACGCCCACGCAGGCGTTGATCTTCCCGCGCGCCGCAGCGGCACCGGGAAGGCCCGTCATATACCACATGGCGTGCTTGCGCATGCGCACGATGTTGCGCCCTTCGCGCTGCGCGAGCAGCCGTGCATGGCGTCGAGCCATGGCGATTCGCTGTTGCACGGTGGGCGCGCAAGGCTCCGGCGAGCCTGCAAGCGCTGCAGCGGCCTGGGAGAATATCCACGGGTTGCCTTCAGCGGCACGTGCGATCATAACGGCATCGCATCCGGTCTCCCGGGTAATGGCCACGGCATCTGCGCCGCATTTGACGTCGCCGTTGCCGACCACGGGCACATCCACCGCCTGCTTAACGCGCGCGATGACACCCCAATCGGCGCACCCGCGATACAGCTGCTCGGCGTAACGGCCGTGCACCGCGACCGCAGCGGCCCCGGCATCCTGCATACGAACCGCGAATTCAGGGGCGGTTTCGCACCCCATGGCCCATCCACGGCGGAACTTAACGGTAACGGGATGTTCCACCGCCCGGCTTACCGCAGACACGATGGAGGCGGCCAGGTCCGGATCGCGCATAAGCGCGCTGCCGTCGCCTTTCGTGACGATCTTGCGCGCAGGGCATCCCATGTTGATATCGATATAGGCGAGATTTTCGCCCATGACCTGCTCGATCCAAGCTGCTTGGGACGCCATGGTGTCGGGCTCGTGGCCGAAGAGCTGCACAGCGACCATATCCTCGCCTTGCGCCAGGTCGAGTAGATGACGCGTTTTCTCGTTGGCATAGGAAAGGCCCTTGGCGGAAACCATTTCGGTATACGTCAGATCGGCGCCTTGCTCGCGGCACAGCGTGCGAAATGCCATGTCCGAAACGCCCGCCATGGGCGCAAGCAGCAGGCGATGGCGATTAAAGAAATCGTACATGCGCCCGCCCTACATCGCAGACAGGATGTTCACACCGGAGACCAGCGTGAACCCGAGCAATACGATAAGGGCTATGACCACCACGATGCAGCCAAGACCTGCGGCCTTCGTACCGCCGCGCTGAGCCCGCTCGAGCTCTTCGCGAGCCTTCTTATCGTCGAACGCATCGTCCAACCAGTTGTAATCGTCGCGCTTTGCGCCCATATTTCGCAACAGCCCCTAATCGTCGACCTTCAAAATAGCCATGAACGCTTCCTGCGGCACCTCGACGTTGCCGATGGCCTTCATGCGCTTCTTGCCCTGCTTCTGCTTCTCGAGCAGCTTGCGCTTGCGGCTGATGTCGCCGCCGTAGCACTTCGCTAGCACGTCCTTGCGCTTGGCCTTCACCGTCTCGCGCGCAAGCACGCGTCCACCGATGGCGGCCTGGATAGGAACCTCGAACATCTGGCGAGGTATGATCTCCTTGAGCTTTTCGGTAAGCACGCGGCCGCGATCGTAAGCTTTATCGCGATGCACGATGAAGCTGAGCGCGTCGATAGGCTTACCGGAAAGCAGGATATCAAGCTTGACCAGGTTCGATGGCTTGTATCCGTCGAAGTCGTAGTCAAGGCTGGCGTAGCCTTTTGTGTTGGACTTGAGCTTGTCGAAGTAGTCCATGATCAGCTCCGAGAGCGGAATCTCCCACAGCATTTCCACCGTGTGCTGCGACAGGTAGTTCATGGTGACGAACGTGCCGCGACGCGCCACGGTCAGGTCCATGACCGCGCCGACGTAATCGGGCGGGATGAGGATCTTCGCCTTCAAGTAAGGCTCCTCGATGCGCTCGATCTCGCCGGGGTCGGGCATCTCCTGCGGGGAATGCAGGCTGATCATCTCGCCGCCTTGACGAAACACGTGATACTCCACCGAAGGCGCGGTGGCGAGCAGGTCCAGGTTGAACTCGCGTTCCAGGCGCTCCTTGACCACTTCCATATGCAGCAGGCCCAAAAAGCCCACACGGAAGCCGAAGCCAAGCGCATGGGACTTCTCGGGCTCCCAGATGAGCGCAGGGTCGTTGAGCGACAGCTTCTCGAGCGCCTCTTTGAGCGGCTCGTACTGATCGGAATCGATGGGGAACAGGCCCGTGTAGACCATGGGCTTGGCCTCACGATAACCCGGCAGGGGCTCGTCGACGCCGCCCTCGGCCAACGTGAGCGTATCGCCCACCTTAACCTGGGAAAGGTCCTTCAGGCCGGTGACCAGGTAACCGACCTCGCCCACGCCGAGCTGCGGCAGCGGCTCCTCGGCAGGATGACGCGCTCCCACCTCTTCGGCCAGGATAATCTTGCCGCTGGCCATGAGCTTGAGTTTCTGGCCCTTGCGCATGGCGCCGTCCACCACGCGCACCAGAGCCACAACGCCGCGGTACGGATCGAAGTAGCTGTCGAAGATGAGCGCGCGCAGGGGCGCATCGGCGTCGCCCTGCGGCGCGGGGATGTTGTACACCACGGCCTCGAGCAGGTCATGGACGCCCACGCCGGTTTTGCCGCTTGCCAGCACGGCGTCGTCAGCCGGGATCGCAAGGCCATCCTCGATCTCGGCCTTGACGCGCTCGGGCTCGGCACTGGGAAGGTCGATCTTATTGATGAGCGGGATGATCTCAAGGTTGGCGTTCATGGCCATCATGGCGTTAGCCACCGTTTGCGCCTCGACGCCCTGGGTGGCATCGACCACGAGCACGGCGCCTTCGCATGCAGCCAGACTGCGGCTGACCTCGTAAGTGAAATCGACATGACCAGGGGTGTCGATGAGGTTGAACTGGTACGTCTCGCCATCATCGGCGGTATAGTTGACGCGAACGGCCTGGCTTTTGATGGTGATGCCGCGTTCGCGCTCGATGTCCATGCTGTCAAGCAGCTGGGCCTGCATATCGCGATGCGCCACGGTGCCGGTCATCTCCAAGACGCGGTCGGAGAGCGTGGACTTGCCATGGTCGATATGGGCGATGATGCTGAAATTTCGGATATGGGATGGGTCGGTCATGTCCCCCTCTTGCTTTCTGATGCCGTATGGATGCGACGGTTGCACGGCAAGGCCGGGCAACAGGTTTCCCTGCGCTGCGCACGATGCGGTTTCGACGTGCACCGCGATGATTGCATAAGAACGGATTTTACCAGCTGGTGGCCGTCCTTACCGCCATAGCACTACAATTCCACGTCAGCGGTCCCGGTGCTCTCCGATGACACCGTGACCAGCTGGGCCTTCACGGAGCCCTGCACCTGCGCGCAAAGCGCCCAGGTGCCTTCGGAGAGCTGCACCTGAGCCGAGCCGTCTTCCGCTTTCACCGAAGAAACCTGCTCGGGAACGAACTTGGAGCCGTCTTCTGAGACGAAGATGGGCTTGCAGACCAAAACCTGCTCGGCGGAGGTTTTCACCGAAACGGTTCCGTTTGACTGAACGGCAGACGCGGGAGCGGCGTCATCGAAGACCTGCTTGCCGCCCGAATGGCAGCTGGAGCAGTCCTGCCCCTGGTCGATGACCTCATGCTGACCCGAGCCGCAGCCTGCAAGCCCAAACGCCGCTGCGAGCGCAAAGGCCATACCTGCCGAAACGGCGACCCTTCGAACACCCATGTTGAACCCCCCTTCAAGAGGAAATCCCGGATAAAGTTGTGCATTGTTCTGCACAACTGCAAATAAACAGGTGCAAAACCGTGCGATATCGGCTATTCTAGCTCATTGCGTATCCGGCATATGCGCGCTCCTGCAATATTCGCAGGGCATCCGCAGACAAGGCTGCATGAAGGATCACCGTGGTGCCGGGTGGCCGATTGGCTAGCTGAATGGGAAATCCTGTCCATTCCCGCATATGAATGCTTTCGCGCTTTGCGCTCGAAGCCATATGCCAATCCGTCACCTGTGCATCTCACCCACTCCTTCGCAGCCGCGCCGAAGGCGCAAAGCAAGCCGAAACCGGCAAACCACGTTAGAGCGAAGGAGTTTCACAATGGCAAACATCAAGAGCCAGAAGAAGCGCAACATCACCAACGAGAAGTCACGCCAGCGCAACCGCGCCATCAAGTCCGAGCTGAAGACCGCCATCCGCGCTGCACGCGAGGCCGTTGCCGCCGGCGACGCAACCGCTGCTTACGCCAAGGGCCTGTACGCTTGCCGTCTGCTCGACAAGGCCGTCTCCAAGGGCGTTATCCACAAGAACCAGGCCGCAAACCGCAAGTCCGGCGTGATGGCGCTCGTCAACACCATCGTCACCGATGAGGTGCGCGCTGCTTACGTGAAGCCCGAGGCCAAGAAGCAGGAGGCCACCGGCTCCAAGAAGGCCGCTCGCAAGGCTGAGAAGGCTGCCGCTTACAAGGCTGCCGCCGAGGAGAAGGCCAAGCGTGTTGCCGAGCAGCAGAAGCTCGAGGCCGCTGCCGCCGAGCGCAAGGCAAAGGAGGCCGCTGAGGCCGCCGCTGCCGAGGCTGCCGCTGAGGCTGAGGCCGCCGAGGGCGAAGAGGCTGCTGAATAGCATCTCATCTGCTAGTGAACCAAGAACGGCTCCGGATTCCCGGAGCCGTTCTTTTTTATATGAAACAGGCGCCGACCTACGTTGATGCCTTTTACACAAACGCGCATCCAACGCGATGATCGGGCGAGCTGGGGCCGAATCGGACGCGCACATCCCACCCGACCAACCAAGCACTTGAACACGAACCGATGTCGCAAAACGGGCTCGAATCGCACCGCTACCCCCGCTTCGCGGTGACGTTCACCACCCACTCGCGGAATGCCGCATCAGGGTCGGCGCCGCTTTTCATAGCTTGCTCGGTATCGCGAGCGGTGATAAGCGCTTGCCGCAACTCCTGCGGAGTGTACTTCCGCGCCCATGCCGCATGGTTTTTCACACGCCAGTCGGGCTGCTTGAGCGCGGCGGCTATCCCTCGCCCCTGCCCGCGGGCGGCAAGGCTTTGCGCGCACATAAGCTCGCGGATGCGCGTGACGCACATGGGGAGCAGCGCATGGGGCGATACCGATTTCATGCGCTGCAGGTCGAGCAGGCACTTCGCCGTGTCGCGTGCCGCGAACGCGTTTGTGAACTCCCAAGGCTTGACCTCGGCAGTACGGCTGACAAGCGATCGCACCTCTTGCTCCCCGACCGCCGCGGTGCCGGAATGAGCAAGGGCAACCTTCTTGATTTCGGCATCAAGATGAACGGTATCCTCACCCACCAGGTTCACAAGAGCGATGGCGGCACCTTCCGAAAACGTGACCCCGTGGCCAACCGCCATGGAGCGCACCAGTTTAGGCAGGTCGCGGGCCTTCGGCGGGGCGCAGTCGATCACCGCGGTTTTGCCGTGCTTTGCAACCGCTTTATACAGGCGGGTGTTCTTCGCAAGCTTCTCGGCAACGAGGGCGAGCACGGTGGTTTCGCAAGGCGCATCCAAATAGCTGACGATAGGTTCCGAATCGGCCTTCTTCAGCTTATCGGCCTCGCGAACCTCCACCAAGCGGACAGGGGATGCAAACGGAATGGTATTGCATGCGTTGACCACATCGTCGCCAGTGAATTCAGCCCCTTCGAACACATCGGAGTTGAACGATAAATCGCCCATGCTTGACAGACGCGTGCGAAGCCGCTTCATAACGGCATCGCGCTTCAAGGCATCCTCACCGGTGATGAGGTACACGGGAAGCAGGGATTGGTTGTTCTTCGAATCAGTCATAGCCCCATTTTACCGCAGCGTTTCCACGCTGATATGGTCCTTAGCGAATCTGCATGCCACATCCCCGTGCTCATCGGTGCGCATCACCGCGCTTCCCGCACGTTCAAGGGACTCCATCGTCGATGCGGCAGGATGCCCATAGCGGTTCCTTGCCCCCACCGAACAGAGGGAAATCTCTGGAGACAATGCAGCTGCTTGTTCTTGCGTCAGCGCGTTTTTCGACCCGTGATGGCCGACCTTGTACACGTCGACTCCGTCGATCAACCCGGCGGATAGCATCTGCGAAACCTCCTCATGCTCGGCATCCCCCACCAACAAGCTTCGCCACTCCCGGTTGCCGTCTCCATCGATATCGGTATCCACGGTAAAGCAGAGGCTATCTCCGTTGCCGCCTTCGTCTTGAAACGCAACCGGCCACACGCAGGTGAATTCAAAAGCACCGAACCGGAACATGTCCCCTTGCGATAAACCCTCGACCCGTTCCTTCCCCACCAGCGTTTCCGCATGCTGCCGAAGCTTGGCGCACGATGCACAAGAGCACGCAAGGCCATCACGGGCAAGGAGAACGCGATCGACCTGCACCACGCCATCAAGCGACGCCAGCGATCCCATGTGATCATCGTCGGGGTGCGTGACGACAAGGGCATCAAGACTGGTGATACGATGCCGTGCCAACGCTTGACGGAGCAAGGCGTCTTGATTGCCTGTGTCCACCAGCACCGAATGCTTGCCGCTACGGATAAGAATGGCATCGCCTTGTCCGACATCAAGCGCGACGATCTCGCATCCTCCATACGAACTCGATGCTTTCAACAGGGCGAACATGATCGCGCAGGCGATACCGGTTACCGACAGCAACCGATACGCCGAACGAGAATCCGGCTTTGGCCACCAAAGCCATAGCGCGCAGGCCAACACGAAACCTGCTAGTAACGCAACGAAAGCCGGGGCAACGATCGGGATGCTCGCGTAGGGAATCGATGCGCATGCCTGGACCACCTTTAATAGCAACGACGCGCTTGCGCACGTAATGGAAGCGACGACGCCAGGCAACGGAAGCATCGCACATACGAACGCCCCTATGATGCCGGCTGCGCAGACCGGGCCGGACAGCGGCGCGATGGCGATGTTGGCAACCGGAGCCGCTAAAGGAAGCTGGCTGAACAAGGCCGCAGAAAACGGCGTCGCGAGCACCGATGAGGCGAACGTCAACGCCAACGCCTCACGTACAAAAGCCGGCAACCATCCCAAACAAGCCTTCAACCACGAGTTAGCCAAACCGCCGAACACGACGATCCCGAGCGTGGCAAAAACCGACAGCGCGAACGAGGACGACAACGCCGCCTGGGCATCAAGGGCGATCATAACGACGATGCAGCATCCAAGCGCGGATAACGACGAGGCCCGGCGTCGAGCCGTCCACGACGTCATTCCAGCTAATGTCATAAGCGTAGCTCGAATGGCGGAAGCCGGCATAGCGGTAAGCGCCAGGTATGCCGCGAGCAACATGATTTGAGCAGCTACCGAAATCGGCTTGGAAACGCGCAACGCGCCAAGTATCGAGGCCATGAGCGCTGCTACGATGGAGAGATGCGCACCGGAGACCGCAACCACATGCGCAAGCCCGCTGACCTGGAATTGCCGGTATACCGACTCTGGCAAACCAGCCCTCCATCCGCAGGAGATAGCGGCTGCAAGGCCCATATCGCCACGTAACGGCTCCGTAAGCGCCCGCACGGCGCGCTCCCGAAACGATAGGAGCGCAGCACCCGGACCCCGAAGCTCAACACGCTCGCAGGTTCTCAATTTGACGTTTGCGACGATGCCGCGTTGCCAACCCCGCGGTGCGCGATCTTCGGAAAATTCCGATATCGTGCCGTAGCCGGTAAACCGCTGGCCATACATAGGCAGAGCGTAGTCGCAGGGAAAGGAGATTTTCGCCGTGAACGATCGGTCAGACCCCTCCGCCTGCACTCGAGCTGTACAGGAAACGCCGAATTCGCCTTGCACACCATCCGATAACGCGGTGATGCGCAACAGGCCCTGCGACCCGAGAGCCACCTGTTGAGCTTGATGAAGTCGCGCCCCTTGCGCGAAGCCTAAAGCACCGCCGCACAACAAGCCCACTACAAGCACCAACGCAAGAAGGTGCCTTCGACGGCGCCAAAGCAGGCAGAGACAGCATACGCACGCGACAAGCCCGCTCGCACATAACGCAGCACACACGACGACCGAAAGCGAACGCGCAGACAGCAACGCGACAACGGACCCCGCCCAAACGCCTAGCACAAATGCCAGCACAGGAGGAATCGCCGGGCGCAAGGGAAACGAGGCCTCGTCCTCAACGGTCCGGTTCCCAGGAACAACCGTATCCCGAAGCAACTCGCTTTGGGCAGCGCCTACCCGACGCAAATCGAATCCGCCAACGATGCGTACTTCTTGTCTCCGATTCCGGACACCCGTTTAAGGTCCTCGACGGTTTTAAACGGGCCATTGGCCTGCCTATCCGCAACGATGCGCTGCGCCAATGCGGGACCCACCCCGTTGAGCTGCTGCAGCTGATCGACCGTTGCCGCGTTGATGTCGACCTTCCCGTTTACGAGAGCCCCACCCGATGACGCCGCAGACGCACCGGAATCCGCTGCGGCAGGCGCCTCAGAGCCGCTAGCTTGCTGCATGCTGGGAACGATGATCTGCTCCCCATCCTGCACCTGACGGGCAAGGTTGAGCGCATCGACGGCAGCGTCCTCGGCAAAACCGCCTGCCGCATCGACGGCCTGCTGCACTCGCGCATCGCCGGCAAGCTCATATAACCCAGGATCGACCACCGACCCTCCAACATGCACGAACAGAGAAGTGCTCTCGCTTTGCGAAGGATCCACCTGCCCCGATTCACCATGCGAAGCATCGGCCTTCTCAACGGTGAAGGCGGAATCCGGCGCGACCACCGAAGCCAGGCCCACACCGCCTGCGACCAAAACGCAAATCGCAACAGCTGTAATGCCTATCACAACGGGAAGGCGCACCCCGCCCATATGCAGCTTGGCGCGAACCGAATCGGCGTACCGAACGAAATCCATAAAAGCCCCTTTCCTTGATTTCGGAAAGCATAGCTCCGCCATCTTGCAGAACCCTTGTCGACAAGACCGATGCGAGTCCCATAAACCTTGCAAGATGAGGGAACAGCAACCCGGGTCGCAGACCTTCCAAGCACCAAGAAAAGTCGTTGAGAGCTAGAGAGCGTCTCCAAGCATCGCCGAGAAATCGTTCCTTGAGCCAAAAAGCCAAAGAGACGCAAAGTTGATAGGCTGATCGACACTCGGAAATAAACTCAACTCGATAAGCGCCTTTCAGCGAAGTCGAAAGCCACACAGCACAACCAGGCCCCGTTTTCGTATAGCCGAACACGCAAGAAGGCCGTGCAAAAGCGCGGCCTTCTCGTTTGAATCTCATGTTGCACCCGAGAATAGGGTGTCGACCCAGCGCGATATCCGCAGGAAACGCTATTCCTTACGAGGCTTTTTCTTCTTGTAGCCGGGGCACTTGTAGTCGTGCGGCTCCGCGGCGTCAGCGAGCTCGGACACCCACTGCTCGATGGGGAGCGCCGACTCGGCCTCAAGCACATCCTCGAGCTGCGCATGCGTTTCGGGGTTGCGCGGCATGAACAGCGTGCAGCAATCCGGGGCATCCTGGGACGAGATCTCGAACGTGCCGACCTGCTGGGCCATATCGATGATCTCAAGCTTGTCGGTGCCGATGAGGGGACGGAACACCGGCATATCCACCGCCGCATCGGTGCAGCGGATGTTATCCAAAGTTTGCGAAGCCACCTGGCCGAGCGACTCACCGGTTACCAGGGCCTTCGCCCCTTCCCGACGAGCGATCTCCTGCGCAACCTTGAACATAAGGCGGCGATACATGATGACACGCAGCTGAGGAGGCACCGTCAACGAGATCTCGCGCTGGTAATCGCCGAACGGCACGACATACACGCGGCCGATGCATCCAGTCTTCTCAAGCACATGCGCGATATCGTCGACCAGATACTCGCTGGTGTCGCTGGTTTGCGGACGGCCGGAGAAATGGACGCCGATGCACACGGCGCCGCGACGCGCCATGCGCCACGTTGCCACCGGCGAGTCGATGCCGCTGGATAACAGACAGGCAACCTTGCCCGAGCTTCCAACCGGAAGGCCGCCGACGCCGCGCACGCTGCGAGCGTACACGTAAGCAGCGTTCTGCACCACTTCAACGCCCACCACCACGTCGGGATTCTTCATCTGAACCTGCTTTTCGGGGTGCGCCTCGCACAGCGCAGCGCCGATGATGCGGTTCATATCCATGGAACCGACTTCGAAGTCGGTGTGGTTGCGACGAGCCTGCACCTTGAAGCTGGTGAAATCATCGACGTCGGCCATGGCCGCCAGCGCTGCTTGCTCCATTTGCGCCAAATCGCGCTCGCACTTGTAACCGGAGGATACGCGGGCAACACCGGGCACCTTGCGGATGAAGTCGGCGCAACGTTTCTCGGTCTCCCAATCAGTGCCCTCGCGCAGAAACACGCAAAGGCGACCGGAGATGCGATGAATAGTCACCACATCGAAATCGGAGAGCAGCGCCTCAAGGTTTTTGAGCAGGCGCATCTCGAACGTGGAGCGGTTGTGGCCCTTCAGCCCGATTTCGTGATAGTGGACCAGGCAAATGCGCTGGAATTCGGTCATATGAACAACCCTTCGAAACATACGGTAAGCGGGTAAACGGAACAAACCCTCTGCCGTCCTGCAAGCCTTTACGCTGCTTGCATCGCACGAACAATGCGGCAAATAATCAGCGTAGGCAGGCGCAGGACGCCAGAGGGTTCACACGTCAAACGAAAACTGCTTGGCGTAGAAAGGTTTAGTGGTTCTCGGCGTCGATGGTTTCCGGATCGTAGGAAACGTCGCCGCGGGCGATTTCGGAGAAGGCCATGGAAAGCGGCTTCTTATCTGCAGCTTTAGCGATCTCGACGGCGGTTTGCAGCTGGATGGCGCGATCGCGTTGGCCACGCATCATGTCGTTGATGTCATGGGCGCGCTTGGATGCCAGGGCGCACAGCAGGAAACGGTCGTTATCGGTTGCGTCCAGAAGGTCGGTGATCCTGGGTTCGATGATGCTCATAGGGTAGTTAACCTCGCGTTTTCTCGGCTTGTTCGTTCACGTATGAGACGAGCTGCGAAACAGCTTCGTCAAGATTATCGTTCACAAGCTGTATATCATACTCCATTTTGCGGGAAAGCTCCACCCTCGCAGCCGCAAGACGCTGCTGGATGACTTCCTCGGTTTCAGTATCGCGGCCGCGAAGGCGCTGTTCGAGCACCTCCATGGAAGGCGGCTCGATGAAGATCAGGTGGGCTTCGGGCACCTTTTCCCTGATCTGGAACGCCCCCTGCACATCGATTTCAAGGATGACCTGCTGGCCTGCGGCCATATGCTGCAGAACGCTGGCCTTGGGCGTACCATAATGGTTGGACCCGTAGACCGCCCATTCGAGCAAGCCGTCGGACTCGATGAGCTGCTGGAACTGCTCCTTGGTTTTGAACTGGTAATGAACGCCGTCGACCTCGCCTGCGCGGGGGCTGCGCGTGGTGGCCGAAACCGAAACCCACGCATCGGGAACCGCCTGCACAAGTCGGGCCACCAGCGTGCCTTTGCCAGCACCTGATGGCCCGGAGATGACGAACAGATTGCCGCGACGCACTGCCTAGCCCAGACGCTCGAGGAGCGCGACCTGCTGACGCTCGCCAAGACCGCGCAGGCGGCGGCTTTCGGCGATCTGCAGCTCCTTCATGACTTTCTCGGCCTTGGCCTTGCCGTAGCCGGGAAGCGTTTCGATGAGCGTGGAGACCTTCATGCGGCCGATGACCGGGTCGTCTTTCATGTCGACCACCTGGGCAAGCGTGAGCTTGCCGGCCTTGAGATCATCGCGGACCTGCGCGCGCTTGATGCGAGCGGCCTTGGCCTTTTCAAGGGCCGCCTGACGATCTTCAGGGCTGAGTTGGGGAATAGCCATCAGTAATCTCCTTCGTGTAAATCAAGCGTTGTCGTGATACTAGCACGTCAACCGACATCGACAACAACCAGTTACCCAAATCACAAAAAAGTTTTCGCGGAAAAATGGCCCTGCACCTGGGATTCTTTCGAATCCAACGCAAAAGCGCCCTTCTTCAGCGACAACACATTATGCACGAACGATGCCAGCTATGCCACGAACGCGCGAAATTCCCACTAGTCCAGCTCGGCCACGATGGCATCGAAGGCAGCAGCCGGGTCGGCGGCCTGCGTGATGGGGCGGCCGATGACGATGTGCGATGCGCCGTTTTCGAAGGCCTGCTTGGGCGTGGCGACACGGGACTGATCGCCCAGGGCGCTGCCGGCGGGACGCACGCCCGGCGTGACGATATAGCCCTCGGGGCCGAGCACCTCGCGGAGCATGGCGGCTTCCTGCGGGGATGCCACGACACCGGAGATGCCGGAGCGCTTGGCCTGCTCGGCAAGCACGTTGACCTGCTCGGACATGGGACGGGTGACGCCGGTGTCGGCGAGGGCGGCCTGGCTCATGGAGGTGAGCACGGTGATACCCAAGGTGATGGGCACGTCGAAGCCGTACTCTGCAGCCGCGCGCTCGGCGCCCTTTTGCGCCGCGCTCATCATGGCGACGCCGCCGATGGTATGCATCGTCATCATGTCCGCGCCGCTAGCGGCCGCCGAATACGCCGCGCCCTCGACCTGATGCGGGATGTCGTGGAACTTCAGGTCCAAGAACACCTTGAACCCGCGCTCTTTCAGGGCGTACACCACCGCGGGGCCGTTGGCGTAGAACAGCGTCATGCCGATCTTCATCCACGTGGCCTTGCCCTGCAGCTTGTCGGCCAGCTCAAAGGCCTCCTCGATGTCGCAGTCCAGGGCGACGATGACGCGGTCGCGCTCGGGGATATCGGAAAACGTGGTTAGCATTGCAGCGCTCCAATCAGTTCGTTTACGTCTTTGACGCCATGACGCTCGCAATACTCGGCGATGCCGTCGATGACGTCGATGGTTGCCTGGGGGTTGACGAAGTTCGCGGTGCCCACCGCCACGGCGGTGGCGCCGGCGAGCATGAACTCCACGGCATCGGTGCCGTTGGAGATGCCGCCCATGCCCAGAAGCGGCACCTTCACCGCGTTGTGGCACTGCCACACGCAGCGCAGCGCCACGGGCTTGATGGCGGGACCGGAGAAGCCGGCGAAGGGACGCGACGTGAGCGTGCAGCGGCGATCGGCGTCGATGGCCATGCCCATGAGCGTGTTGATGAGCGAGATGGCGTCGGCGCCGGCGGATTCGGCGGCGCGGGCGATCTCGGAGATATCGGTGACGTTGGGCGTGAGCTTCACGATGAGCGGACGGGCAGTGGCCTGGCGGCACATGCCCACCACCTTCTCGACGGACTCCACGTGCGTGCCGATGGTCATGCCGCCGGCATCGACGTTCGGGCATGAGATGTTGACCTCGTACGCATCGACGGGAGCACCTTCTAGCGCTTCGATGACCTGCACATATTCGTCGAAGCTATGGCCTGAGACGTTGACGATGGTGGTTGCGCCGACCTCGGCAAGCCACGGCAGCTCGCAGGCCTTCAGGTGCTCGACGCCGGGGTTTTGCAGGCCGATGGAGTTGAGCATGCCCGAAGGAACCTCTGCGATGCGCGGGGAGGCGTTGCCCTCCCACCCGTTAAGCGAGACGCCTTTGGTGGTGACGGCGCCCAGGGCGGAGACGTCCACGAAGTCGGAGTATTCGCGGCCGGCAGCGAAGGTGCCGGATGCCGTGGTCACGGGGTTTTTCATGGAAAGCCCGCCGAGGTTGACGGCCATGTTCACGTTCGTGGGGGCCGCGGTTGCGGGAAGCATGGGGGTTGCAGTCATCTACCACACCACCTTTTCAGCATCGAAAACCGGGCCGTCGACGCATGAGCGCTTCTTGCCGTCGACCGTGTCGACCACGCACGACAGGCACGCGCCCACGCCGCAGGCCATGCGCTTTTCCAGGGAGATCTGGCACGGCACGCCGGCACCGGCCGCCTGGCCCGCCACGATCTTCATGAGGGGCTCGGGGCCGCAGCACGCCACGTACTGATACGGCTTCCCGTCGACGCCGGCGGCAAGGGCCTCTTCGACCAAAGAGGTGCAGAAGCCTTCACGACCGAGCGTGCCATCGTCGGTTGCCACGCGAACATCGCGCGACAGGAGCTGCTCGTAGCGCTTCAGGCACACGAGCGCATCGGCGGTCTGCGCGCCGAGCACCACGTCCACGTGCACGCCCGAACCGACAAGCTCCTGGCACAGCATGAACAGCGGGGCCGCGCCCACGCCGCCGCCCACGAGCAGTGCGCGCTGCGTACCGACGGGCGCCTGCCAACGGCGGCCGACGGGCCCGATGAGCTCGGCGGATTCGATTTCGTTGGCCACATCAGGTGCGAGCGCGGCAAGATGGTTCGTGCCGAAACCCACCGTTTGATACAGCACATCGAGCGTACCGCTGGCCGCATCGGCCGCATACACCGAGAACGGACGGCGCAGCACGTGGCCCTCCATTCCGGGGATCTTCATATGCACGAACTGACCGGGTTCGATCGCGGCCGCGATGGCCGACGAGGAAAGCGTCATGAGATACAGATTCGGGCCGACGCACTCGTTCTCCAAAATGCGGACCCGCTCGTTCACAAGCGCCACAGGGCTCCTTCCGTCACGGTGGCCGCGATGCGGCCCTTGCTACGTTGGGAGCGATTGTACCATTGCTGCAGCTAGCAAGCGCAAAGCCGACAGTTCGAACGCAAACGGCCCACGAGCTCACCCGAGATACCCTACGCAAGGGCAGAAAGGATGCAACGGGCGAAATAACGGCGACGGGGACGGCGCCTCGCGCGGCATGCGAACCGCCGCCGCGCGAAACGCGCTCCCGCCGCCTATCCCCTGCCGGTTCGCACCGGCAGGGCGATGCGCCTTACTTGACCGGATCCCCCTCTAGCGGCAAAGGATGCTGCGGAAGATCCTGCAGCGCGATCGCTGTCAGGCCGTTGGCGCGCATGGCCTCCAAACCTGCCGCCATGGCCTGGGCGCCTGCAAGCGTGGTGATCTGCGTGACGCCGTGCTTGACCGCCTCGGTTCGCAGCTCGTAGCCGTCGTCGCGGGTGGCATGACCGAACGGCGTGTTGATCATCAACGCGATCTCGCCGGCGACCAGCATGTCGAGCACGTTGGGCTCGCCTTCGCTGATCTTCTTGACCGGTGTACAGTCTACACCGGCAGCCCGCAGCGTACGCGATGTGCCCTCGGTTGCCACGATATGGAAGCCGAGGCGCACGAAATCACGCGCGATGGGCACGATGCCGCGCTTGTCGCGATCGCACACGCTCACGAATACCGTCCCCCCTTCGGGGAGCTTGTAGCTGATGGCAAGCTGCGTCTTGTCAAACGCGCAGGGGAAGTTCTCCGCGATGCCCATGACCTCGCCGGTCGACTTCATCTCAGGTCCGAGAATGGTATCCGCGCCCGGGAACCGGCCGAAGGGCATGACCGCCTCCTTGACGCTGAAATGGTCAAGACGACGCTCATCGCTGGGCAAGCGCAGATCGGCAATGCTCTCCCCCGCCATGATGCGGGCAGCTGCCTGGGCCAGGGGCACGCCCGTGGCCTTCGAAGCGAACGGCACGGTACGGCTTGCACGCGGATTGGCCTCAATCATGTAGATGACCTGGTCCTTGATGGCGAACTGGATGTTGAGAAGCCCAACCACGCCCAAGCGAAGCGCCAAGCGGCGCGCGATGGAGCGCAGACGCGCCTGGATGGCGTCGGAGAGCGAGAACGGCGGTGTGCAGCATGCCGAGTCGCCGGAATGGATGCCGGCCATCTCGATGTGCTCCATAATTGCGCCAACGTAGGTTTCGGTGCCGTCGCACAGGGCGTCAAGGTCCAACTCCACGGCTCCCTCAAGGAAACGGTCGAGGTACACCGGATGATCCGGTGTGATTTTGGCCGCTTCCGCCATATAGCGCTTCAACTGGCGGTCATCGTAGACGATGCCCATGCCGCGACCGCCGAGCACGTAACTCGGGCGCACGAGCAACGGGAATCCGATGTCGGCCGCAACCTTTCGCGCCTGATCGATGGTGATCGCTTGCCCAGCTGCCGGATAGGCGATGTCGAGCTCGTCGCACACGGCGCGGAACCGGTCGCGATCTTCGGCAAGGTCGATAGCCTCGGGCTTCGTGCCCATGATGCTGACGCCGGCTTCTTGCAGGGCCGCCGCCAGCTTCAGCGGGGTTTGCCCGCCTAACGTGACCACCACGCCCTCGGGCTGCTCGATGTCGACGATGTCCATGACGTCCTCGAACGTGAGCGGCTCGAAGTACAGCTTATCGGAGGTATCGTAATCGGTCGACACGGTCTCGGGATTGCAGTTGACCATGATCGTCTCGTACCCGGCGTCGCGAAGCGCATAGCTGGCATGCACGCAGCAGTAATCGAACTCGATGCCCTGCCCGATGCGGTTCGGCCCGGCGCCCAAGATCATGACGCTTTTGCGACCCGGCGTGGACACGGCCTCGTTTTCGTCCGCATCATAGGTTTTGTAGTGATATGCCGTGGTACCGGGAAACTCCGCCGCGCAGGTGTCGACCGTCTTGAACGCCGGCACGACGCCGAGGCGCTTGCGCTGAGCACGTACCTCAAGCTCATCGGCGCCGACGAGGTGTCCGATTTGCATATCTGACAGGCCCATGCGTTTTAGCAGGCGGAAGGCGTCCGCATCGAGCTGCTCAAGGGACATGCCGCGAAGGTTCTCCTCGATGACGACGATATCGCGCATGCGGTCGATGAACCACGGATCGATGCCCGTGGCCCCGTGCAACCGCTGCGTACTCCACCCGCGGCGAAGCGCCTCGGCCATATAGAAGATGCGGTCTTGCGTGGGGCGCCCGACCAGCTCATCGAAGCCGTCCTGCTCCAGCACGTCCTTGCATTTACCGTCGGCGTTCAGGCCGGCGCGCCCGTTTTCCAGCGAGCGCATGGCCTTGCCGAGCGCTTCCTCGAACGTACGCCCGATCCCCATGACCTCGCCGACGGCCTTCATGCGCGTGGACAGCACGTCGTCAGCGCCCTGGAACTTCTCGAACGCGAAGCGCGGGACCTTCACCACGCAGTAGTCGATGGATGGCTCGAAGCATGCCGGCGTGGCCTTGGTGATGTCGTTGACGATCTCGTCGAGCGTGTACCCGACGGCAAGGCGCGCTGCGGCCTTGGCGATGGGGAAACCGGTGGCCTTGGAAGCAAGCGCCGACGAGCGCGACACGCGGGGATTCATCTCGATGACCACCATGCGCCCGTTATCCGGGTTCACCGCGAACTGCACGTTCGACCCGCCTGTCTCCACGCCCACCTTTTCGAGAATGGCGAGGCTTGCCGCGCGCATGCGCTGGTATTCCACGTCGCTGAGCGTTTGAGCAGGGGCGACGGTGATGGAGTCGCCCGTATGCACGCCCATGGCGTCTAGGTTCTCGATGGAGCAGACGATGATGCCGTTTCCAGCCTTATCGCGCATGACCTCCATCTCGTATTCTTTCCAGCCTTCGATGGATTCTTCAACGAGCACCTCGCCGGCAGGCGACAGCTCAAGGCCCTGCGAAACGATCAAGCGCAGCTCCTCCTCGTTGTGCGCGATGCCGCCGCCAGCGCCGCCCATGGTGAAGCTCGGGCGCAAAACCACCGGATATCCGAGCTTTTCCACGATGGCCAGCGCATCCTCGACGCGATACGCATAATCGCTGCGGGCCGTTTCGATGCCAAGCTCTGCCATGCACTCGTTGAACAGCTTACGGTCCTCGCCGCGGTTGATGGCATCAAGGTCGCAGCCGATCATCTCAACGCCGTATTTCTCCAGAATGCCGGATTCAGCCAGCTCAACCGCGGCGTTCAAACCGGTTTGCCCGCCCAAGGTGGGCAGAAGCGCATCCGGATGCTCGCGAGCGATGACCCGTTCGATGAACTCGGCGGTGATGGGCTCGACGTAGGTGCGATCGGCCATGGCGGGATCGGTCATGATGGTCGCCGGGTTGGAGTTGACCAGCACCACGCGAAAACCCTCGTCCTTGAGCACCTTGCACGCCTGCGTGCCGGAGTAATCGAATTCGCACGCCTGACCGATGACGATGGGACCGGAGCCGATGACCAGAATGGTTTCGATATCGTTGCGTTTAGGCATTCGTGAGCTCCTTCGCTGCTTCGGCGCCGAACCGCCAACCCGCCAAGCGGTCGGCAGCGATGTCGATGTCCAGATAATCCTTGCGTCCTTCCATCAAGCGCACGAACGCCGTGAACAGATAGTGCGCATCGGTCGGGCCCGGCGCGGCCTCGGGATGGTACTGCACGCAAAACGCGGGCACGTCCAGAAACGCCACGCCCTCCACCGTGCCGTCGTTGAGGTTGACATGGGTTAGCCGGATACGCCCGAAGCGGTCGTTTTGCACGACGGGAGCGATGCCGGCGCGTACCCAAAAGCGCAGGTCGTCATGATGCTCGGTATGCCCGCCCGACAGCTCCGGCACAAGCTCGCCCATGCTCGGGAACAGCACCCCGAACCCATGGTTTTGCGCCGTGATCTCCACGCGGCGCGTGAGGAGGTTCATCACGGGATGGTTGCCGCCTCGATGACCGAACTTGAGCTTCTCGATATCGGCGCCGGCAGCTTTGCCCATCATCTGATGACCCAGGCAGATACCGAACATCGGCACCTTACCCAACAGCTTCTCCACCTGGGAATACGTGCCCGAAACCGCATCGGGGTCACCGGGGCCGTTGCTTAGGAACACGCCATCGGGATGCTGCGCGAGCACATCCTCGGCCGGCGTATCCCACGGCACGCACGTGACCGAGCATCCGGCGCGCACGAGCCCGTCGAGGATGGAGCGCTTCACGCCGCAATCGTAAGCGACCACGTGGAAGCGGGAAGCGGGCGCTTCGGTCAAGGCGAACCGCACGCTGTTCGGCGCATCATCGGCGGTATGCGCATAGGAGCGTTCGCACGACACCGTGGCGGCAAGGTTTTTCCCCACGATGCTCTCGCTCGCACGCACTTTCTCCAGCAGGCTGTGCGCATCGTGGTCGACAGTGGAGATGATCGCACGCTGGGCGCCATGATCGCGCACGTGGCGCACGAGCGCACGCGTGTCCACGCCCTCGATCGCAATCACGCTGTTGCGCTTGAGATACTCGGCAAGCGGCATATCGCTTCGCCAATTGCTCGGCGTTGCGCACATATCTCGAACAACCAGGCCTCGCAGGGCGGGCTTGCCCGATTGCGCGTCCTCAAGGTTCACGCCGTAGTTCCCGATCTGCGGATATGTCAACGCGATGATCTGACCTGCATAGCTGGGGTCGCTGATCACCTCGAGATACCCCTCGAGCGAGGTGTTGAAGCATATCTCGCCAAAAGCCTCCCCCGCAGCACCGCACGCGGTGCCGAAAAACACCGTGCCATCTTCTAAAGCCAACGCCGCCTTCGCGCCTACCCCCTTCGAGGTCCCGCGAAGCAGCTGTTCCGTGATGTTGCTCACATACAACTCCTTTCGTGATGGCAAGCGCGCACCGACTCAGCAAGGCAAAACCCCCACGTCGTGGGCCGAACACCATGTAATCAAAGCCGGCCATTGCCTGCCATATTCCTTTTCGGTCTCTCCGTACCGCCCTTAAAGGACTTGGAAGAGTATACAGCTGAATAGCTGTTTCGCTTTGTGTTATGCAGTTATATTACCTATTGTTAACGTAATATGCATTGCAATCGACTGCCGATTTTGTGCAGGCGCACATAAACCCCTGGTGGGACGCGGATTTCGGCCCGCTTTCCCATTGAGGGGAACCTCCCATACGTAGTAGGATGTTCGCTATACGGGGAAATATTCCGGAATCGGGAAGGGGAACCGATGGGGATCGACGTACAGGCGACAAGCCAACCTCCAGGCGCGATGCGAGGCGCCATCGTGGGAACGGTGGCGCTGATAACGGTATTTGCGGCCGCCTCCGCGCCCATCCCACTCTACGCGACCTGGCAGCAACAGCTGGGTCTTTCCGCCTCTGACGTTTCCATGACCATCGTCATGTACCTGTTCGGCGTGCTTTCCGTCCTGTTCTTCGCCGGATCGCTGTCGGACGCATCCGGGCGCAGGCCCACGGTCGGCGCCGCGCTTGCCTGCGGCGTTGCCGGCTGCCTGCTGTTCATCGGGCTGTCAAGCGGCCCCATGCTGCAATTCGCCCGTTTCGTCCAGGGCGTTTCCTGCGCGCTCTCCATGAGCGCCACCTCTGCGTTCGTGATCGACTGTACCTCGGAGCGCCATCGCACATTCGGCATGACCATCGCAAGCACGGGATATTTGATCGGGCTTACCGTCGGCTCCCTGGGCATCGGGTTTTTCGCCACCGTTTCAACCGCCTACTGGCAAGTGTTCGCAGCGATGGCCGCGATCATGCTTGCCACGATGCTCGCCCTCCCCTTCACGCCCGAAACGGTGCACAACCGCATCACCTGGAAAAAGGCCGTTAAGCCGATGACGCACGTGCCGTCGCATCTTCGCAAGCTGCTCCCCATCGTGGCCGGCGGCTATATCTCCACCTGGTCGGTCGGCTTCTTCTTCCAATCGCTTTCCACGCCGGCATCGGTCGACTACTTCGGGGCAACCGATCCGCTCATCCCGTCCCTCGTGCTCGCCTTGGCCATGGCGCCGAGCGCGCTCGGGGGCCCTGTTTCAGCACGCATGGGCACGCGATCCTCTATGATCGTCGGCTACATCATCATGTTCGGCGCGATCGTGGCTCTAGGGGTATGCATGGTTTTGGGGCTTTTGGTCCCCTATCTGGTGCTCGAGGTGGTGTTCGCGGTCACCACGGGCATGATCCTATCCTCGAGCCTGCATATGCTCATCAGCGCATCGACGCCGCAGGAAAACGCCAGCGTGGTGACGCTCGCCAACTTGACCGGTTACGTAGGGTCGACCGTGGTCTCGACCATCCAGACGGGTCTCACCGCCACATTCGACCTGGCAACCGTGTACGCTTTCATCGCGCTCCTGGCTGCCATCTCCATCGTGCCAGGATGCATATCGATGGCAAAGCATCAACGATAACAGATAGCGAAAAAGCCTTCGCGTCCGGATAGGGAAATGCTTTTCGACGCTCCCCCCATGCAATGCGACGGGCTAGCAATGACGAGGAGGGGACATGACCGAAAACTGCGAAGCATCGAACGCGAAAGACTTGAGAAGCGCCATCATCGCGGCGTGCGCCATGCTGCTGACCTTCGCCGCGGTGGCGGTGCCTGTGCCGCTGTATGCCGAGTACAAGATAGCCCTGGGGCTGACCGACGCCGACATCTCGTTGACCATGGTTTCCTATCTTACCGGCGTGCTGACCACGTTGTTCCTAGGAGGGTCGCTCTCGGATGCGCTCGGTCGCAGGCCGCTTGTGGCCGCTGCCCTGCTATTCGGCTCGCTTGCCTGCGCGCTTTATATCTGGCTGCCTAACGGAGCCGCCTTGCAGATCGCCCGTATGGTGCAAGGCGTATCTTGCGGTCTTACCATGAGCGCAACCTCGGCTTTCATGCTCGATTGCACCTCGCAGCGCTATCGCACCTTTGGCACCACCATCGCCAGCACCGGATGCCTGATCGGCATGATGATCGGCTCTTTGAGCATCGGCATCTATGCCACGTTCTCGCGAAACTATATCCCCATGTTCGCCGTGCTCATCGTGCTGATGATGCTCAACGCCGTCCTGCTTCCGCTTGCGCAGGAAACGGTCACGCAGCGAATCACCATCCGCAAGGCCATCAAGCCGCTCGTGCATATCCCAAAAAACCTTCGCCCGGTGTTCCCCCTTGCCGCGGGGTGCTATATCGCGGCATGGGGCACCGGCGTGTTCTTCCAATCGCTGTCGACACCTGCTGCCGTGACGTATTTCCAATCCACCGACCCGCTTATCCCTGCGCTTATGTTCGCGCTGGCCATGGCCCCGAGCGCGTTGGGCGGCCCCATGTCCGCCCGCACCACCACAAGATTCGCCGTGTACGGCGGCACGGCGCTGCTGTGCGTCAGCTACGCGATCTTGTGGGTGACGCTCACGAAAGGCATGACGGTTCCGTTCCTGATCGCCGACGGCGTGTTCAGCGTTTCCACGGGCATCCTGCTGTCCGCCAGCATGCATATGCTCATCAGCTACAGCGACCCCGCCGATAGCGCCGGCGTGGTATCGCTCATCAACTTCACCGGCTACGTAGGGTCCACCGTGGTAAGCATCGCCATGAGCACCATCGCCAACAGCTTGCCGCTAAGCACCGTGCTGATGGTCGGTTTCGCCATCTCCATGGTGTTCATGATCCCCGGTTTCGCAACGAAGGCGCTGCGCAAGTAGCGCGAATACACGGCCGCGAAGCCGAAGGCGCGACAGAATGCCATGGTCATGCCTTTGCTCAAGCGGTGTTCGAGGCCGTTCGTGAACGCGCCCGCCCACGAACGGGTCGACAACGGCGAACGCACCGACCAGCGATCCAACGACATCGCTTTCGTCAAACCTAGTCCGCACGTTTTACTACCGCGAACGCAAAAAAGGGATGACCCGGATAGTATCCGGGGCATCCCTTCGTTATATGCGCTGATAAAACTCTGCGCTATTCGACGATCTTGCCGTCTTCCATGGTGGCGTAGCCGCCGACGTACACGTCGGTTGCACGGCCGGTAAGCTGGGCACCGATGAAGCCGGAGTTCTTCGCCTTGCTGCAGAAGTCAGCGGCGTCGACGGTCCAGGCGGCCTCAGGGTCGATGACCGTCAAGTCGGCGGTGCTGCCGGCCTCGAGGGCCACACGCTCCACGCCCAGGATGGCGCGCTGGTTGGCGCCCATGAGCTCGGTCATGCGCTCCCAGGTGATCTTGCCGGTAGCGACCAAGTTGGTGATGACCAGGCCCAGGCTGGTCTCCAGGCCGATCATGCCGAACGGCGCCAGCTCGAACTCGCGGTCCTTCTCCCATGCGGTGTGCGGGGCATGGTCGGTGACGATGGCGTCGACGGTGCCGTCGATCACGCCGGCGATAAGGGCCTCGGCATCGGCAGCCGTGCGCAGCGGCGGGTTGACCTTGAGGGCCGTGGAGTAATCGTCGCCGATGTTGTCCTCGGTGAGGAACAGGTGATGCGGGGTGACCTCGCAGGTGACCGGCAGGCCCTCGGCTTTCGCGGCGCGAACCATCTCGAGGCCGCGAGCGGTGGAGATGTGCTGGATGTGCAGCTTGCAGCCGGTCAGGCGGCACAGGGCGATGTCGCGAGCGATCTGCAGCTCCTCGCCTTCGGCCGGCCAGCCCAGAAGACCCAGGCGCGTAGAGACGACGCCCTCGTTGACCTGGCCTTCGCCGACCAGATCCTCGTTCTGGCAGTGGCTCATGATCACGCGGCCGAACTGGCTGCCGTAATCCATGACGCGGCGCATCATGCCGGCGGCCTGGATGCCGCGGCCGTCATCGGTGAACGCGACGGCGCCGTGTGCGACCATATCGCCCATCTCGGAGAGCGTCTCGCCCTTCAGGCCCTGCGAGCAGGAGCCCGACACGTGCACGCGGCACTTGCCGACCTGAGCGGCGACGGACTTCACATACTCGACGGCGACGGCGTTGTCGACGACCGGGTTGGTGTTGGGCATGGCGCAAACAGCCGTGAAGCCGCCATGGGCTGCGGCGCGGGTGCCGCTGGCGATGTCTTCCTTCTGCTCGAAGCCCGGCTCGCGCAGATGCACGTGCATGTCCACCAGGCCCGGGACGACGATCTTGCCGGCCAGGTCGCGCTCGACGCCCTTCTCCAGGGCAAGGCCCTGGCCGATCTCGACGATCTTGCCGTCGCGGATGAGGATGTCGGCGGTTTCGTTCAGACCGACCTGCGGGTCGATCACGTGCGCGTTCTTAAGCAGTAATGCCATCTTCGCTCCCTCCAAGCAGCAGGTACAGGGCGGCCATGCGGGTCAGGATGCCGGCATAGACCTGATCAAGGATGACCGAACGCTCCGGGTGGTCGGCCATAAAGGAATCCAGCTCGACGCCACGGTTGATGGGGCCGGGATGGCAGACGATGCAGTCGGGGCGCATGAGCTTGTTGCGCTTCTCGGTGAGGCCGTAGAGCATGTTGTACTCGCGCAGGCTGGGGTACGGCGCGCCCTCGAGGCGCTCGCGCTGGATGCGCAGCATGTACACGACGTCAAGCTCGGGGAGAACCTCGTCGATGTTGTGCGAGATGTGGTCGACGCCGAGCACCTCGGGACGTGCGGGCAGCAGCGTGGGCGGGGCGATGGCGGTGACCTCGCAGCCCATGATCTTCAGGGCCGGGATAAGGCTGCCGCACACGCGGGAGTGTCCGATGTCGCCGACGACGCCGACCTTCAAGCCGTCGAGACGGCCCTTGGTCTGCCAGATGGTGTACAGGTCGAGAAGCGCCTGCGTGGGATGCTGGTGCTTGCCGTCGCCTGCGTCGATGACGTGGACGCCGGACACATCGGCGATCTTGCGCGGCACGCCGGCGTGCTTGTCGCGCACGACGATCATGTCGATCTTGTAGGAGCACAGCGTTTCCACCGTGTCCACCAGGCTCTCGCCCTTGACCGAGGAGGTGGAGCTGCCGCCGAAGTTCAGGCTGGCGGCGGACAGGCGCTTCTCGGCCATCTCGAAGCTCGAGCGCGTACGGGTGGACGGCTCGTTGAACATGTTGACCACGGTGAAGCCCTTGAGCGTGGGCACCTGCTTGATGCGACGCTCGTTGACTTCCTTGAACTTCACGGCCGTTTCCAGGATGGCCATGATGTCATCGGCGGAATACTCCGTGATGTCGATAAGATGCTTATGGTTGAAAGCCATTCCCTATTCACCTCCCAGCGGTGCGGCGCCGATATGCGCGCCGTCGGACATTTCCAGAATCTCGACCTCGGACTTGCCGTCCACTTCCTCCAGGAACAGGCGCACGTTCTCCTGTGCGGCGGAAGGCACGTTCTTGCCGACGTAATCCGCGCGGATGGGAAGCTCGCGATGCCCGCGGTCCACCAGCACTGCCAGCTCCACGCGAGCCGGGCGGCCGATGTCCATGAGCGCATCGAGCGCGGCGCGGATGGTGCGGCCGGTGAAGAGCACGTCGTCTACGAGCACGACGTCCTTGCCGTCCATATCGAAGTCGATTTCGGTGGAATGTACTTCGGGGGCGAAGTGGGTGGCGAAGTCGTCACGGTAGAAGCTGATGTCGAGCTTGCCGAGCGGCACCTTCGTGCCCTCGATCTGCTCGATCTTCTCAGCCAGGCGCTTGGCGAGCAGGTCGCCGCGCGTGACGATGCCGACGAGCGCGAGGTTGTCCGCACCCTTGTTGGTCTCGAGGATCTGATGCGCGATGCGCACCAGAGAGCGCTCGATCTCGTCTGCATCCATGCAGACATTCTTGACCGTCCCTGCGTCAGTCATACACACCCTTTCTCTAGTCGAGTGCGTACAGACAGACACGTCTATCGGGAAAGCCGCCGAGTTTTTCGGCCCGCCCGAACCTTGACGCCATGTCGCAAGGCATAAAAAACGCCTTTGCGGCTGACAAAGGCTTCATCTCAGATCCGCTCTTGTGAATGTGAGCGATTCGGGTGTTACCTTGTCGGTCTCTCTGTACCGCATTTAAAGGAACTGTTCGCAGTTTATGCGGACCGGCGCGGTTTGACAACCCCGAATATCGAAAAACTAAATGAAATAGCGTCTTGTAACGCCCACAACGCTTAGAACAGGCATTTTATGCACTCGTAACGCCCGTAGCGCCCACAAAATCCGTGAAAACTCTGCACTTGGGATACGGCTAGGATAAGGTAGTCGAGCGAAATGTCCCGTGCATGGACAGCAAAAAGCCCCGCTTCGGCGGGGCTTTGCTTTACTCGTCATGAAACTTGACGACCACGTTGAAGCCTTGGACGGTGAACAGGGGACGGAGGTGCGTTCACGTAGCCAATCTCCGCACCTTTGGCAACGCAACGCGAACACACCTCCGTCCCCTGTTCAGGTTCCACATTCCCCGCCCGCCGATGCGATTCGCGCAGATTCTAGCCGATCAGCTCGGTCATGCGGGCGGCCAGTGAATCCCAAGACACGGCGGTGGCGTCGAACCCGGTTCCCTCAAGGGGTCGCTCCGCCGCCGCTTGAAGCTGTTCGAGCAGCGCATCAGAAAGGCGCTGCTCGAAAGCCGGCAGATCCTCGGACACGGGCACATCGACGCCCTCGATGCGCGGCGGCTCCACGAACGATACGGGGGCATCGGGAAGGCACGCGTCAAGCCAGGGCTTGACGCCGGGAAGGCTTGTGACGACCGCCCGGCAGCCGCTTGCAAGCGCCTCCACCGTGACAAGCGGCAGCCCCTCGAAAAACGAGGGCAACACGAACACATGGCTTGCGTTATACGAAAGCACCAGGTCATCCTGCGAGACGCGGCCGCGAAACGCCACCGGGAACCGGCAACGGCCGGCCAGCTCGACGATTCGGTCGTACTGCGCCTGGTCGCTATAGCCGCCGACCAGGCACAGCTCGACGTCTTGCGGGTCGAAGGGCAGCAGGTCCATGGCGCGAACAAGGCTTTCCACGCCCTTTGCGCGACAGAGCTTGCCCACGTACAGCACGCGCAACGGACGGGATGGGCGCAAACCGGCGCGAGGAGCGAACTCTTGGGAGTTGTAGCCAGTCCCCACGACGCGGATGCGTTCGGCGGGCAGCCCGAACAGCTCGGCGATCTCGGCCTTCTGCGCCTCGTGCAGCGCCATGACCCCATCGAGCGAGCGGACGGCGTCGGTGATGCGCTCCTTCTCCAGGCTATGGTTGCGTAGCTGGCGAAGGTCGGTGGAGTGGCAAACCGCCCAGATCGGGCACGGGCGCCCCTTTCGGCCCGCCACTTCCCCATTCACGTCCGGTAACCGACTTTCACCGGCAAAAGCATCGAGCACATCGCAAGCCGTCGAGCACACCAGATACAGGTGATGGCAGATGATCGCATCGGGCCGGAAGCCCAGCACCGCCTCGCGAATGCGCTTCCCGAACGCAACGCGGAACGCCTGGACCATCTCCGGCGTCATGTCGCGATACCGTGTGGCCTGGTAAGGCATCACGTCGCTCATGCCGCACACGGGAAACGGCAGCTCAGGTGTGCGAAAGCGCACCGGAAGGAACTCGACGCCGCTGGCAAGCTGCGGGGAGTCATCCTTGTCGATGCCGGCGATGACGGCCACCTGGTGGCCGGCGGCGGCCATAGAGGCCACCGTTTCGGCCAGGTACACGCCGCTGCCGGTGCTATCGGGCTTTTGGGCGGAGATGCAGAGGATGCGCATGGAGGTCCTTTCGGGATCTGGATGGCGTTGGGTTACGGAAGCATACGAAACGGGTCACGAGCAGGCGATTTCGCGCAGGGCCTCAAGAGCCGCATCGCAATCCTGCGACGAGTTCATAGCCCCGAAGCTGAAGCGCACGACGCCCTGCTGCTGCGTGCCGAGCGCCGTGTGCATGAGCGGGGCGCAATGCGCGCCCGGACGGACGCACACGCCCCACCCCTGCGCCAGCCGATCGGCGATCTCGCCGGAATCGGCATCGCCGACGTTGACGGCGACGATGCCGCAGCGTCGACCGGAGCCGCCGCCGAGCACCCGCACGCCATCGATGTCGGCGACCCTTTCCAGGAAGCGCGCCACCAGCCCCTCGATATGCGCTTGCACATCGGCCACGCCGCGCTTTGCAAGCCAGGCGCACCCTGCCGCAAGGCCCGCCAAGCCGTGCGCGTTTGCCGTACCGGCCTCGAGCGCCTCGGGCATGAAGCGTGGATGGCGCTCATCGAAGCTGTGCACGCCCGATCCGCCTTCCACCAGCGGGGCGATATCAAGGCCCGGGCGAACGCACAGCCCGCCGGTGCCCTGCGGCCCATACAGGCTTTTGTGGCCCGTGAAGCACACGACGTCTGCGCCGATGGCCGAAGCCGAGAACGCCCACGCGCCGGCCGTCTGGGCGGCATCGAGGATGAACAGCGCGCCTGCGTTATGCGCGGCGGCCGCCATGCGCTCGATGTCGTAGACGTCGCCGGTGACGTTGGAGGCATGCGTGACCGTGACCAGGCTGGCACCGGCAAGGGCCTGCTCGTAGGATTCCCAATCTAGCGAGCCATCAGGTAGGATGCCGGCCACGCGCACCTGGCATCCGCGCTCGTCGCGCGCGCGGTTGAGCGGGCGCAGCACGGAGTTGTGCGAGGCGGCCGTGGTGACGGCAACGCCGCCTGCGGGCAACAGGCCGTCGATGGCGATGTTGAGGGCCATGGTGGCGTTCAAGGCGAACGACACGCTGCCGGCGCCCCAGGCCCCGACCAGGTCCGAAACCGCCTTGCGCGCCCCGAACACCGCCATGCTCGCATCGAGCGCGGCCTGGTGCGAGCCGCGTCCAGGGCCGCCGAACGACGTCATGGCCCCGCACACCGCATCGATGACAGCCTGGGGCTTGTGCATGGTGGTGGCTGCGTTGTCCAGATAGATCATGGCTTGTACCCAATCGTTCGAAGATGATGACGGTCACCGATTTTCACCGGCACCGTGAATGCGTACGGGGAATAGATGAAGGGAAGATATGCCCTCAAAGCGGCGAAAAGCGGGCCGTATGGAGAAAGCCGAACGGCCCATCCGCAAAGACAATGGCGGCGAAGGCGCAAACCGCTATTCCGCAGCCTCTATCTCGGCTGCGATGACGGCCGCGCCCAAGGCTCCCGCGAAACGCGCATCGGGGCAAGAACCCACCGGCGCGCCCAGCTCGGCCTCCAAACGCGCGCGGACGTAATCGTTGTCGCACAACCCGCCGGTAAGGTGATATCGCGCCGCGGGAACCTGCCCCACGAGCGTGCACACGCGCGCCACGACCGAATCGATGACCCCGCGGGCGATGTTCTCGCGCGGCTCGCCCTTGCCCACCAAGGAGATGACCTCGGATTCGGCGAACACGGTGCACATGTTGGAGATGACGGTGGGCTGCCCGGCGGCCGCCAAGCGCGCGAGCTCGGCTTGGCTGACGCCCAAACGGTCGGCCATGATCTCCAAGAAGCGCCCGGTGCCCGCAGAGCATTTGTCGTTCATGACGAACTTGCGCACCTTGCCGCCAGCAAGGCCGATGGCCTTGGTATCCTGCCCGCCGATATCGATGACGGTGCCGTCTTCGCGAAACAGCGCCGAGGCGCCGCGGGCGTGGCAGGTAATCTCGGTGACCACCTTGTCCGCGTACGGCACGGCCACACGGCCGTACCCTGTGGCCACCACCGGCATCCCGCCCGCATCGAACCCCTCGCAGGCAAGCGCGCTGCGCACCTGTTCGGCAACCTCGACGCTTGAAAAGCCGGTGGGGATGACCAGCTTGAACGCGATGGCGCCCGAAGAATCCGTCACGACGGCCTTCGTAGCCGTGGAACCGATGTCGATGCCGATGCCCGCCATACCCGATGCTCCCTGCCTTTCGTTGCAAGCCCATGAAACCGCACCCTATCAAACGCTTTCGCGCCTGATGCAAAAAGATGCATACCTACTTGCGACTATACTATACTGGCAATGATACCGACCCGACCCCATAAGAAAGGACCGCGCATGAGCACGGACAACCCCGCGAGCGGCGCCATGTGCGACGGCGATCGCATTCGCCTGACCACGCTCACCGATAAAGGCGGTTGAGCGGCTAAATGGGGTCCGGGAGACCTCTCCGAGATTCTGCGCGATATCGCGCCAGCCGTGCCAGACCCGAACCTGTTGCTTGGCTTCGACACCGCAGACGACGCGGCGGTTTGGCAGGTGGACGAAAACAACGCCGCCGTGCTGACGCTTGACTTCTTCACGCCCGTGGTCGACGACCCGTACGAGTTCGGCGCCGTGGCCGCGGCAAACGCCCTGTCCGACGTGTTCGCGATGGGCGGCAGGCCCGTCACGGCGCTCAACATCCTGGCCTTCCCCAGCTGCATGGGCACCGATGTGGTGGGAGACGTGCTGCGCGGCGGCGCGGACAAGGTGCGCGAGGCCGGGGCGTTCGTGGTGGGCGGCCATTCCATCGAAGACGACGAGCCCAAATACGGCCTTTCCGTGTTCGGCCTGGTGCACCCTGAGCGCATGGTACGAAACGGCGGGGCGCTGCCGGGGGATGCGCTGTACTACACGAAAACGCTCGGCACGGGCATCATGAACGCCGCGCTGCGGGCGAAGCTGCGCAGCGACGAGGACCTTCGCCCGGTCATCGACGGCATGATGGAGCTCAACCGCGCCGCCGCCGAGGCCATGCTGCAATGCGATGTGCATGCCTGCACCGACGTCACCGGCTTCGGCCTTGCCGGGCATCTGCACGAGATGCTCGACGCGTCCGGATGCGCGGCGCGGCTGGACTGGGACGCATTGCCCCTGTTCGACGGTGTCTACGAGCTGTCGTGCGACTACTGCCGCCCCGGCAAGACGTTCGGCATCATCGACTGGGCAAGCTCGTTCGTGGAGCAGGGCGAAATCGACGACTTCGAGTTCGACGACCGCATGGGCGTGCTGTGCGACCCGCAGACCTCCGGCGGCTTGCTCGTGGCCATCCCGCCGGAAAACGCAAGCCGCTTCGAGGCGGAGTGCGAGCAGCGCCAGGGACGCAAACCCTCCCGCATCGGAGCCTTCGAAGCCGGGCCGGCAGGCAAGATCTTCGTGAACTGGTAAGCGCGCAGGCCGGCGCATCGCAGGGCACCGGCCGAACCGTTGCCATCCATGGTCGCAATAAGCCATACGCAAAACAAGGGGAGCCGTCGGACGACGGCTCCCCTTGCGTTCAGTACAGATCCACAACGGTGATGTCCTCGAAGGCAAGCCCCCGCTGCTCAAGCGATTGCTCGAGCGCTTCGCGCTGCTCGACCGGAACGCTCCAGGCAAGGCCGCACCCTGCCGAGATCTCGGAAGGCACCGGGATGACGCGGCCCGGCAGAACGCCTCCGGCCGCGGCAGCCTGCACGGCCATCGCATCGGCCGTGCTATGGAAGGTCACCACCGCATGCGGCGTTTTGCATCGCTGCATCTTGCATACCGCCAAGGCTAGGGGCGCACGACGACGCCGGCCTGAAGCTGCTTCTCGACGATGACGTACATGTTCGTCACCTCGCCCACCGCAAGCTTGTCGGCGATGCCGAAATGGTTGAGGCAGGTTCCGCAGCTGAAAATCTCCACGCCTGCTTCGACCAGCTTTTTCAGATCGTCGAGCACGGGGCTGCCCTCGACGGTCAGATGCACGCCGCCGTTGTAGGCCAGGATGGCCGCCGGCAGCTCGTCTTGCTGGGTGAGCGCGAACACGAACGCCTTCATGAGCGTGGCGCCCAGCTCATCGTCGCCTGCGCCCATGAACTCGCTGGACAGCACGACCACCTTGCTGCCCGCCGGCACGAGCGGCCGGCACTCTTCGCAGACCTCGGCGGCAGCCTGCGCGCCCTTCGTGAAGGTCACGGCGAACTCCGCCTCGCCGCGCTCCTCGGAAGCCGTTTCGATCTTGAGCGACTTGCCAAGGTTCTCCAGGTTGTGCATGGCCGCCTTGTTGTCCACCAGCACCTCAAGGGCGCCCTCGCCCATGCCGGCAAGGGCCTTCTTCGCGTTCACCACGGGCAACGGGCACGCCTGACCCTTGCAATCGAGCTTCTCCATGAGCGTCTCCTATCTTTTAGTTGTTGCATTTGGGAGCCGAATATCGAATGCTTTCAGGT
>ERZ1034984.36-NODE-36-length-136347-cov-51.021087_pt1 | contig 136347 bp, 113 predicted proteins | sample MGYA00520589_ERZ1034984 | MGnify/ENA primary metagenome ERZ1034984 (study PRJEB33766, sample SAMN09781790) | gut metagenome | biome: gut microbiome | host: Homo sapiens | place: Madagascar | study: EMG produced TPA metagenomics assembly of the PRJNA485056 data... | reverse complement strand
GTACTAGCTGGGAGAAGATGGCAAATCTTTACACACTTTTATGCCTATATCCCCAATACGCCCATTCGGAATGCAGACAAATGCACCTCGGAATATTTGCCCCACAGAGCAATTCTGGAAACCCAGAAACAGAAATGCGGCCCGAATTGCAACTTTTTTGCGATTAAGGATTGCCGCAGGGCGCCAAAGCACGGATTTCGGCCCGAAAACGCACAAAATCGGACATAAAACAGCCTATTAAAGGCGGAAGGGAGTCCCTAATCGCAAAAAAATTGCAAAAACGCTCGGATTTTTGTTTTCGTGATGGGCAGATGAGCCTAACGGTCGAATGAGCGCAACAAACCGATCAGCACAACGAGACAGGCCCGCCCATCCCATGCTTACAGAACCAGCAGCAGCCAACAAGGCCAGACCAATGCTGGTGCAAATGGGAAGGTTTTGCTCTTCTTTATGAACAGCCAAGCCAAGGCAAGAACAATACCAAATAAAGCAATAAGCAGGACGTATGTGCCCAAACGCCCGGTCTCCAGGAATAGACAGCACGCAGCCAACAACAGCACGTCTCCCCCACCTAGAGCAGCGCTGCGCGAAAGCTTAGACACCAACTGCCCCAGCATCCAAAACGACACCGCGGCAAAACCTGCCACCAAGACAGAAACACCCAAAGAGCCAAAGCCCCATTGATGTACCAGCAAGCTAGATTCATTAGGGTACAGAGAAAGGGCTGCCGCAAGAATGCGCAGCGACACCAGCATCAGCAAATCCTCCCCATACACCAATCGATAGCGCACATCTCGTATCGTTATTAGAGCGAACAGACAGAACAAAGCGACCAGCAGCACAATCACAGCTCACCTTCCAACGCGGCTCACGCTGAAGAAACTATGACAGAGGAAACCGCAGGTTAACCTGCGGTTTTATAGCTGAGTATAAAGCTATTGCCGTTTTCACAGAGTTTTTTCCTCCCCTTCGCATCCTCTTCTCATCTCATTGATACCGCAACCTTTCCTGAACGCACCCCGGAAGCGGCTTGCCCTGGAACACCTTCCTGCCCTTTTCGCGGCTCCCTGATACCGGAACCTGGGTTGCAGCCTGCGTTCGGAGCTTTCGGTCAATCTGTGCATATGCCGTTCTCGCTTCATCGGCATCTTTTCCAAGAGGGCGATTATCCCTTCAGTTGCGCCAAATCAGGAATGAGCGACCGCCTTTCAAGCCAGCCAACTACAAGCACAAAAAATGCCGCACCCAAACGGGTGCGGCATTCCGATTCATAACCCTAGGTTCGCCATGCAAGTCAGCGGGCACCCTTACGAGAGTACAGGGGAATTGAAAGCAGGCGCCATCCTGGCGAATGCAGGAGAATTGAAAAGGGCAAGGCATTGGCCTTCGCGCCATGCCTTGCCCTTTGAGGTTTCCCCGCGCCGCCAGAACGGCGCACAGCGTCATTACACCTCTTAGAGTGCGAAATTCTTTTCGCCGCGGAATACTGCCTCAGCGTCTTCAACGCTCCAATCACCCAAAGTGATAGCGGAAATAGCGTTGCACAGACGAATTGCTTCTTCGGTGGAACGCATATGGATGTTACGGCCGGTAGCGTTACCACAAGCACCGCCAATGTGGATCTGGTTATGCAGCTCGGTAAGGAATACATTAGCGTCTGCCTTGGAGCCACCAGCGCAAACCAGGCCAGTGCGACCAGCAGCCTTGGAAGCGATAGCAAGACCCTCTGCAGAAGTCTGGCCCTCAACCTCATGAGGAGGGTTGACCTTTACGAAGTCTGCACCGAGGCACAGAGCAACGCCAGCTGCGCCAGCAATCAGATCGGGATCCTTTTCGTCAGCAACAGCCTTGCCGCGGGGGTAGATCCACAGTACAACCAGCAAACCAGCAGCATGGGCCTCTGCGATGAGCTCGCCAGCTTCAGCCATCATGGTGGACTCGTACTCGGAGCCCAGGTAGATGGTGTAGCCAAGACCAACGATGTTCACGCCAGCTTCACGCATAGCCAGAACAGCTTCCAAATCATAAAGCTGGGGGCTGTAGGGATCGTCCTGAGAACCCTTAACCAGGTTGGTCTTGGAGTTCATCTTGATGAGGTAGTTGATCTCCGGATAATCGGGAGCGTACTGAGCAACGAGGCCACGCTGACCAGCCAGAACACCGATGGTGCCCTGAGAGCCGATCTCGAAAAGATGCTCAGGCTCAGCATCGGAGATGTCGATTCCCTCGCCGTAGAAGTCCTTGTTCAGGTGCTCGATCTTCTGGTCGCAAGCAAAAAGCATCAGGCGGCCCGTACCACGGGTTGCCTTCATATAGTTGTCAATGTACGTCTCACGAGCTTCAGGCATAACGTCCGCAGGGACTTTAACCTGATCACGGGTGATGGTGGGCATAATGTTCCTCCTTAAAGGCATGAATACACACGATGTCACTATTATATCGCGCTATTGCCGCAGACAAAGCGACATCGCACGATAAACCCCATAGGCAACATCTTCCAAACAAAAAGCCCCGCAAATACGAGCAAGCCGCCTTCCGTTCCCTTTTCCCGTAAAGCAGAAGGCATCTCAATGGGACTTAGAGGGTTAAAACCATTCACGTTTGCCATACACGTAAATCCGCTCAAATTCGCTCTGGCTTTTCAAGAAATATGCAATAGCTTCTATCGCCGAAACAATCCACACGACCCCTGTTGCTATTCCGAACGTGAAAAGCCCCCCGATAACAGTGAGGGCAAGCAACGTGAAGCCTTGGGCATTGTAGCCCAAATAAAACTTATGAACGCCAAAAACGCCAAGAAGCAGGGCTAGAAACCCGGTTGCCACGTGGTCACGCGAAGCGAGAGGCGCCGCATAGTGCGGCTGCACAGGGGAAGCGCGAAACGCTTCAGCGGACTGGACGGGACCCCCCGATGGCTGCGCGGCAGAGTTCCCCGATTGCGGAGGTTCCGGAGAATGCGCGAATGGCCCCTGTTCCCTGTCAGCCATACTACTCTGCCTTCTTTTCGTCTTCCTGCTGAAGAGACTCGCGCAGGATTTCCTCTGCCTGCTTTTCTTCGCGTTCTTTATCCATCTCATGAAGCGCACGCTGGGTGCCCAACACGCGCATGATCTTGTCGCGGAAAACAATGCCCAAGATCATAAGAACGGCAGCAATGCCGAAAATGATAAGACTCGTGGTAATATCACCCTCCGCCAAACCGGCGGCAGCATACGTGGAAACGATAACGCCAGGAATGCGCCCCACAGTCGAAAGGATCAAGAACGCGCGCATGCGCATATTGGTGAGCGGAACCAGGTAGGTGAACACATCTTTCGGCATGCCAGGAATCAAGAAGAGCACGAACACGATAAGGTTCAGTTTTCCCGATCGCTCGAACTCGTAGAACTTCACCAAGTGCTTTTCGTCCACCATTGCCCGAACGAAGGGCGCCCCCAACCTGTGAACCAGCATGTAGATAAGAGAACTGGAAATAACGCAACCAAGCAAGATGATAAGCGTGCCGAACAGGGGGCCATAAAGCATGCCCGCAGCAACCTGCACCACTTCACCGGGGATGAAGGCAACCACAATCTGCAGCAGCTGCAAACCCAGCAGGATAAGCACGCCCACCGGCCCCTGGCTTTGAATGCTTTCTATCATACGGTCGAGCCCATCGGGTTCGAACAGCATGGAAAAGCTGGGCCACAATGCAGCAACGATGCCGGACAGCAAAGCGATAAATACCACCAAGCCAACAAGCTTGAACAAGTCGCTCTTCTTAATTTCGTGTCCGAATACGAAAACAGTTTCCTTAGAAACGCCGCCCATTATTCCTCGCTATCCTCGCCATTGCGAGCTCGACGATACTCTTCTTTGAAATTCGAGAACATGCCCTTGGTCTTGGAAAGCTGAACGCCTAGCTTGTAAGCGCCGTCGTTAACCGCTTCGCCTGCCTTATGGGCAGCCTGAGACGCAGCTGGCTTAACCTTGTTAACCGCTTTGGTGGCCTTGTCGTTAACCACAGCGCTTGCCGAACCGGCCTTTTCCGCCAGACCGCCTTCGGGTGCCATGGCAAGCACCTCAGGAGAAACGATGATGGCACCGCGAAGGAAATCTTCGCCATCTTCGTTGTTGAGCCTATCGCCAACCCCCAACTTAAAACCCTTCACCAAAGAAGCGGGGATGTCAGTATAGCCCAGCAAGATATCGGCGGTTTTGCCCCTATCAACCGAAACAACCTGAACGGCGCCATCGGCGCTGGCGAAACGGACATCGCCCACAAACCCACAGCGGTCGCCCGCTTCGGTCATAAGGGGAAGGCCCTGCCACATAATGCATTCATCCCAGGAAACACCCAGATGTTTGCAGGCAGCCTTGCCAACTGAAGAACTTTTTGGGTCGATAAGAATATGGCCGTCTTCGATTTCGAAGCCATCAAGAGCTACGAAGAGATCGGACCTGTGAGCCATAAGCGCTATATCGGGACGCTTCACTGTAAATCCGACCACGCGGCGCGCCTTCGGATGAAATACGAAATGATGCACCTTGCCCACACGCTTGGGGGCCTTTTCCTTCTTCCCAGGCTCGTAAACCGGCACACCGCGAAGCTCGCTGATAAGATATTCGCTTTTCTTCACCGAGCATTCCTTTCGCATATAACCCGCAGGTATGAAGAACGGCGGTGCAAACCGCCGTTCCCGCAGCCCCAAAAGACCGCATGTTCTTGTTCTACAGTAATCGCAAATCCTTACAGCAAATGAAGCGTCACCGAACCGTGTACTACTTGTCGGAAGGGCGAACCTTTTCGGCCACTGCGGCAGCTGCATGCTGAGCAGTGCCCGCAGCTTCCTTGGCTGCATCGGCTGCGGTTGCAGCAGCACCCTGAACAGCCTCAGCAGCATGCTGAGCGGCGCCCGTTGCGGTTTCCTTTGCCGCTGCAGCGGCATCGAGTACGGCCGGGACCTTGTCTACCGCAGCATCGCGCGCAGCTTCAGCGTTCTTGGCAACCTGGGTTGCAATGCGCTCGCGAGCAGCATCGATCTTCTGACGAAGCTCGTCTCCGTTGGCGTCGAATGCCTGAACCGGCGCAGGAGCGAACTTCTGAGCACGCTCGGAAACAGCCCTGCGAGCTTCAGCGCCATTGTCTACCACCGTATTGATTACTTTGGTGGAGGTGGATGCAGCTGCTTCCACAAATTGACCAGCTTTTTCCTGCAGCTGAGGCGGGCAGGAAACGGTGCCGCACTTCTCGTTTGCGACTTCGCTCAAAAGTGCACGGTTTTCCGCGCCGGAACGGGGCGAAAGAAGCAGGCCTGCTACAGCGCCAACAGCGCCACCGATAAGAAATGTTGCGAACTTGCCCATATGGAACACCTTCCCCAAAAGATTGTTTAGCGATGAATCCATTATAAAGGCGCTGCCAGCCTTCAGGCAGCAGAACCGTTCACCTGGCATTCTTGTTGCCGAGGTGAAACATAGGAAACAGGTTCACCCTAGCCACAACGCAGCCTTAAACCCAGCCTCGCAAGTTTTGCACGCCCTATAGCGAAAGGGCCTCTGGGCCAAAACGCAAGAGGAAGGGCCTCATATGCAAAACCATGAAAATGAGCTGCCGAAACGCACTTGCTGCTCAAACGTTGAACAGATTTTCTGGGACCAAGGAGGGCGGCAGATGCTCAATGCTCATACACAAGGCGGCTGGACAGTATCAGAAGTCGAACGGCTTACGGGCCTGTCGCGACGCGACATCCAACGATGCTGCTACCAGGGGAAAGGCGGCGTAGGAATCCTGGAGCCGCAGGACAGCGCCTGGGGAAGAAGAACCTACAGCGCATGCGACCTGGCAATGCTGTTCGTTGTTCGGCTTGAGAAGCAGGCGGGATTGAGCCTTCCTGAAATCGCCGAAAAGCTGCACGACCAGCCCGTATCGGAGTGCGGCTCAAAAGCAGGGGCGCTGCCTACGTACATAGCGAGGCTCGCAGAAAGACAAGAGGAGATTGCGGGCCAATTGCTGGCAACGCGAGCTTTGTTCCTGGCAACAAGCAACAAAGGGACGAATTCGCTTGCCCAACTCGTTGAACGCGAGGTGGACGTGCAACTAACCGCGGCTTTCCTCCCGCCAGCAAACATCGCCGGCGGGCAGACCGCGAAATGCGCAGACCCGCATGAAGAAACGGGAGTGGAATACAAGCGCCCCATCGAATGCGGATGGCTTGCCCGCAGCCTAGTGCAACTCGAAGGCCAAGCAGCCCATTCCCCCAAAGCGGCACGGGAACACGCCGTAAACGCGCTGGCGCATGCCATCGACTGCATCCACAAGCACTACGGCGTATCCCACATTACAGCAAAGCAGGCGTTGAGCTGGGCGCTTGATGCCCCTGGCATGCCGCTTGCCATTGAACTGTGGCTTGGCCCAGCAACCCACAAAGTACTTGCACAAGCTCTTCGCTAACCCACTGGAAAAAGCGAGCTGGAACCGCAAAACAGGAGGGGCGTTTGAATACGCCCCTCCTTCGGTTATTGCTAGAAATCAATCAAATCGCTGACGTTGACCTCGAACGCATCGGCCAAGCGGCACAGCATGTCGAGTCCCACGTTTACCGTGCCGTTTTCAATCTGCCAGATATGCGTTTGGTTTGAGCCGATCATTAGGGCAAGCTTGCGCTGGGACAGCCCCTGCTGTTCCCGTTGTGCCCTGATGCAGGCGCCCAGCTGTTTTCTGCGCTCGTCCGAGTTCATAAGCGCATCGTAAAAGCTACAATAGATAGGCTGACTTGTTACAGCAAGTCACCTGACAAAACCGCAGATGAACAACAACAAGAACACAACAAAAGCAACCGAGGAAGAAGGGCTGAAATATGGGCATTAGCCAGGAAGCTGTGCAGCAATCGTTTAATTCTTTGAAAGGGCTTGCTGAAGCGCTTATAGGAAATGCGGGGCAGCTGACCGAGCTCGTTGAACAGTTGCAGCGCGTTATGCAGAATGCGACAAAAGCCCTGGAAGACTGCGCCGCAGATCTTCAAACCATGGGAAGCATGGTTACTGATTACGCAAACGGAAGGTATAAGGAGATTCCCAAGGAAACAATTGTCGCAGTAGTGGCTGCGATCGTTTACGTTGTTTCCCCCATCGACCTAATCCCCGATGCCATTCCCGTAGTTGGATACGCCGACGATGCCGCCCTCGTTAGCTTTGTTCTGTCTCATGTTCACAAAGACATTGAGAGCTACCGCAACTGGAAAAACGCCCAATAGGGCCAAAACTGTCACAGGAAGAAGCAACCATGGATTACGAAGCCAATAGAAAAGAACTGGCTAATCGCCTTGTCGAGGTGCAGTTCGCCCCAGTTGAAGGTGAAACTCCCCTTCAGGACAACAATTCGACAACCTCATTCCCTCTTGGCAAAATCGCCGAATACGGCGGAGGAGCTGCATCTATCTTCCAAGCTCTTCAAGGCATAGCGGAAGCATCAAAAACCTCAGGACAGCTCTATCAATGCGTTTTCCCAAACGGAGCAGCCGGTGGCGTACTTGCACAGGCAAAGGATTTCGGAAACCTTGGCGCAATCCTGAAAGATGGGAGCATTGTAGGGCAAGCTCGATGGGTCCCCGTTGCGGGCACCGCAGCAGGCGCCAGTGTGGCAACCATTGCTCCAGCGGTAATCTTCGTCACAGCAATGACCATGCAAATCAACAAAAAAGTTGACCACCTGCAGAAAACCGCCGACGAAATCCTCGGATTCCTTGAAACCGACAAACAGGCACATATGAAAGCCGACCTGCAGATTTTGACGGAGATAACCAATACCTACAGCCTGAACTTTGCCAATGAGCCGTATATCCAATCGAGGTTGGTGCAGGTTGGCAACATCAAGCATGAAGCGCTGGCCAACATCGATTTCTACAAAACACAAGCGCGCAAAAAGGCCGAAAAGCGCGAATTCGTCCACTTCAACTTCGCCCCGAACAAATTCAGCGAAGTGCAGAGGTTCTTCGGCAACTACCGTTCTGCTGTTTACCTCTACTCCTATGCATCGTTCTTGGATTTCATGCTTATGGGCGATTATCAGGAAAAGACAGTGCAAGCACTGCTTAACAGCCTTGGGGAATGCGAAAACCGTTACAAAGAATTCTATAACTCGTGCTTCCACGAATTGGAAGAAAGCGCCCACTCGGGAATTGACAACCAAGCCATTCGGGGAATCGCCAATGCCGCTGGTTTCTTAGGTGGCGTAATTGGAAGCATTCCCATCATCCGCCAAGGGCCCGTTGATGAAGCCCTGGATGATGCGAGCAAGTTCCTGAAAGGCGTAAGCAGAGACACCGTGGACGGCATGCTGAACGATTTCCGCAAAAACGAGTGCACCGATTCCGACGTTTTCGCAGAAAACGCCCGCATGATCGACAGCTATTTCAACAAGCCCATCGCGCTTGTTACCGATGGCGAGCAGATCATGGTGAAATGCCTACCGAGCGCATAGGCGAGCAAACAAAACCAGCGAAGAATGAAAATCGCCCCCGCATCGCACAAGGGATGCGGGGGCGATTGGTTTTACGAGGAAGAGCCTACCCCTCCACCAGCCTATCCAGAACGGCAGGGATGGTTAGGCCTGCGGCTTCACAGGCAGCGCTGAACAGGGAGCGTTCCGCCAAGCTGGGCGCCACGTCAACTTCAAGCACCTGTGCCTGGGCACCGTCCCAAATCAAATCCACACGGCCGTAACCTTCCATGCCGAAGGCGCGGTACACCTCAAGTGCAGCGCGCTCAATCTCCGAGCGAATGGCCTGGGCGGTTGCCTCGTCCTGCGAAAGCGATTCCAGACGAATGGGCGCGTGGAAATCAACCGCATGGCTGCCCAAGCGCGCATCGGTGAGATACAGGCCCTTGCGGGGCACGATTTCCACCGGCGGCAGGGCGTGGGCGTCCCAGCCGGAGCCCAAAATGCACACCGAAAGTTCTACGCCTTCAACCCACTGCTGCACAATCACGTTGTCGTCGAATGTGAAGGCATCGCGCAGGGCATCGCGCAGTTCCTCGATGTTGTTGGCTTTATGCACGCCGTAGGCCAAGCCCCCACATGCGGGCTTCACCGCAAACGGGAAACCACCCGGCACGCGCTCTGCGAACATATCCACTGCATCGAAGGCGCCCAGCTCTTCAAACGCCGCCTTCGCGAAGCAGAACCCGCGCGGCCAAGAAGCCACCGTTTGCTCGCCCGAGAAATCGCAGCAGGCTTGCATATGCGCAGGCAGCAAGCTTTTATCAGCTGTGGTGCGGCACACCTCGGCGCTCGAACCCACAAAGGGGATGTCCAAGAATTCCAGCAAACCCTGCAGGGTGCCGTCTTCGCCTACCTTGCCTGGCACGGCGATGATGCACGCATCGGGACGCTCAGAGCGCAAGGAGGAAACCAGGTCCTCGGAAACATCCAGAGCAACAGGCGTATGCTCGGCTTCTTCCAGCGCAGCGATTATGCGCTTGCCGTTTTCCAGGGAAGCGTCCCGCTCAGAAGACGAGCCTCCCATAAGAACTGCGATTTTCATGGCTATCCCCTTCTTTGTATTTACCGCGCGAAACCTGCACAGGAATTCGCGTTTCGTTTGCTTCCATCATAGTTGAGCACGCTTGCAAAAATCACCCGCGCAATTCGATTAACGCCTGGTTCAAGAATAAAAGCGCCTGGTTAAGTGCATTCAAGGCGACCAGGTCGTCTTCGTAGGAAAACGCAACCTTGGCAACCGATGCGTCTTGCGCGCTCCATTGCGTGGTGCCCGTAAATACCCTATCGGGGTCTTTTGAGGCTCGCGTTTGGGCATCGATAATCAAATGCTCAAGAAGGTGCGGAGTGGAAGTGCTCTTCATTACCGAGGCAAACACGGGGCCCACGCTGTTGCGGCACGCATGCCGCCCGAGCGTCGGCGCACGACGCAAGCATTCCGTTATCAATTCAGGGTCTGTTTGCGCATAGCGCCTAGCCGCCACGGCAACTTCAACTTCCACCCTATCGGGGCGCACACGCACCCGTAAAGCACGAAGGGGCAGCTCCCCAGAGCACGCCCCTTCGCTCGATCCCAACCAGCTCATTGCTGCTTCACCAATTTGGTCGACGCCTTCCCCTGTTCGCTATCAGGGTTTTCTTCGGTGATAACAAGCGTGTCGCGCTCAGGCGAAAACGCATATGAACCCGAGCCCGTGTACTTGCCGAACGAGAAGCTGATGGTCTTGTTGAAGGTATCGAGAGAATACGAATACGAGACGTCGTCGCTCATCTTGATTTCAGAATCGGTAACGGTGATGGTTGCGCTGCTGCCGTCGATAACCCACGTGCCCTGAATGTCTGCCGCATCGTCGTAGCGCAGCCACTGATTCCACGAAAGCAAACCCGTGGCAATCGCCAACACCGCAACAACGGAACAGGCAATTATCATAAAGCGCCGCGAAAGACGACGCTTGCGGCTCTTCGCCTTAGCGCTCATGCGAGGCGTTCCCGTTTTCTCGGAAACCGAATCGGTTTCCACGTTCAGGGAAGACTTAGCCTTCTTGCCCTCGGGAATAGAAGGGCGCGGCACAGGATGCGCCGCGCCCTTCGAAGAATCTTGGAACAAGCCTTCGGATTTGCCCGCAGAAGCGCTAGGAACCGAAACGTTTGAAGCCCTCATCTTGCGCCCCACCACTGAAGGGCGCTTGCTTGTGTTCTTTTCCGCCATGCCTTCAGGCTATCCTTTAGCGGATAACCTCAATACCGCCCATGTAGGGGACCAGAACATCGGGCACCTTGATGGAGCCGTCTGCCTGCTGGTAGTTCTCGATGACGGCAGCCATGGTGCGGCCAACCGCCAGGCCAGAGCCGTTGAGCGTGTGAACAAGACGCGAACCCTTGAAGTTTTCGGGATCGCGATACTTGATGTTGGCGCGACGCGCCTGGAAGTCCTCGCAGTTGGAGCAAGAGGAAATTTCCTTGTAGGCGTTGTAGGAAGGCAGCCAAACCTCCAGGTCGTAGGTCTTAGCTGCGGAGAATCCGATGTCGCCCGTGCAAAGGCTGATTACGCGATAAGGCAAGCCCAAAAGCTGCAGGATGTTCTCGGCATCGGCAACCATGGATTCCAGATCGTCGTAGCTTTCTTCAGGCTTTGCGTACTTGACCATTTCCACCTTGTCGAACTGGTGCACGCGAATAAGGCCGCGGGTGTCGCGCCCAGCGGAACCAGCCTCTTCGCGGAAGCAAGGCGTGAAGGCGCAGTACTTAAGGGGAAGTTCGCTTGCCTCGAGCACTTCGCCGGAATGGATATTGGTAAGCTGCACCTCTGCCGTGGGAATGAGGTACATGCCTTCGCGGGTTTTGAACAGGTCGTCTTCAAACTTAGGAAGCTGGCCGGTGCCGGTAAGCGTGGTGGCGTTGGCCATAGCCGGGCACCACCATTCCTTGTAGCCACGGGAGGTGTGCGTGTCGGCCATGAAATTGATGAGCGCGCGCTCGAGACGAGCACCCAAGCCGCCCAGCAGCACAAAGCGGCTACCTGCAAGCTTTACGGCACGCTCAGCGTCGATGATGCCAAGCTCTGCACCCAAGTCCCAATGGGGCTTCATCTCGAAGCCTTCAGCCTCGAAGTTACGCGGGGTGCCCCAACGACGAACCTCGGGGTTGTCGTCTTCGTCCTTGCCAACCGGAGTAGAATCGGCTGGCATGTTCGGCGTGGACATGAGCATATCGCGCAGGCCTTCGTCGGCTGCAGCGCGTTCGGCGCTGAACTGAGCGATCTGGTCTTTGAGCTCGGAAACCTCGGCCTTTGCAGCCTCGGCTTCTTCCTTCTTGCCTTCGCCCATCAACTTGCCGATGGACTTGGAAATAGCGTTGCGCTTTGCCTGAAGCTCTTCTTCCTTAGCAATTGAAGCACGACGTGACTCGTCCAATTCCTGGAAGCGCGCAGAATCCCACGTATGATTGCGATTCTGCATCGCAGTAGCGACTTCATCAAGATGTTCGCGGACGAACCGAATGTCTAGCATGACTGCCCTTTCGACGTGCTTTATACGGTATGTTTCCGTTTGAAAACAGTAGCGCTAGTATACTCTTATTCACCTAGCACGCGCAGGCGGCTTACCCGTTCGCGCAATGAACAAATCCGTGAGAGGAACCCATGGACTTCGCCGAGCTCTATCATTTCCTGTTTGAAACCATCGAAGGCATCGGCTGCCTTATTGTGGCATGCCTGGTTCTTACCACCATCATTGCGGCCATTTTGGAATACCGCACGCGCAAAACCTTCAAAGATCACGGCGAAAAAAACGAAGACGATTGGGAGTTCGAAGACAAGTAGCCCCAGCGCTCAACGCCCCTGCACTCGCCCCTCACCGCGCTTCAGATTAGCTATCCCCCAACATGGGCGGCATAGCGCGCAGGAACAAGTACCCAACGATGAACAGCAGGGCGATGGACAGCACGCCCAGCGAAGAGCTTCCCGTTAGCTGGGTAAAGGCGCTTACCAGGAAGGTGCCCATAACAGCAGCGTACTTGCCGAAAATGTCGAAGAATCCGTAGTACTCGTTGGCGCGTTCCTTCGGAATGAGCTTGCCGTATTCTGAGCGCGAAAGCGCCTGGATGCCGCCCTGGAACAAACCGACGCAAATTGCCAGGATCCAAAATTCCACCGCACTTTTCAAGAAGAACGCCGCAAATAGCACGATAAAGAAGTACGCGAGCACGCCCACCTTCAACATGCGCTTGGTTCCAAAGCGTTTCGCCAGATTTCCATAGGCAATTGCGGAGGGAAACGCCACAAACTGGGTTACCAGCAGCGCCAACACCAGCTGCGTCGAGTCGATACCCAGATCGGTGCCGTAGCTGGTAGACATCTTGATTACCGTATGCACACCATCGATATAGAAGAAAAACGCCAGCATGAAGAACAGCAGGCGCTTGTCCTTCATGATGCTCTTCACCGTTCCCTTCAACCCTGAAATAGTGGTGCGCAGCACATGGTCGGAGCGTTTTTTGCCGTGCAACTGCTTCACATTCTTGGCAACTGGAACCGTAAAGATCACCCACCACACTGCGGTGATGATGAACGCGATCTTCATGCCGAGCTTCGCATCGATGCCGAAACTCGATCCTCCCAAAACCACCGCCAAGCACGCTATGAACGGAATGCACGAACCGATATAGCCCCAGGCGTAGCCGTGGGAAGAAACCTTGTCATAGCGCTCTTCAGTGGTGGCATCTACCAGAAAGGCATCGTAGAACACCATTGAGCCATTCAGCATAATGGCGGCAATTACATATACGACCAAGAAAGCAAGCGCATGTTCAGGGACACCCAATGCGGCGCAGGCAACCGCGCCGGTGCCCGCAAAACCAACCAGGAACTTCTTCTTGTTGCCAGCCAAATCGGCAAGGCTTCCCAGCACGGGCATAAGCAAGGCAAGAACCAACGAAGCCACCGTTTCGGCATAGCCCCAAGCAACAACCACAGAAGAACCAGGGTCGGCAATAGAGGCAAAGTACACGGGGATCAGCGCCGTGGAAAGCATGACGAAGGCCGAATTACCCACATCGTAAAGAACCCAACTCAGCTCTTTTTTGGTGAGCCCAAAAGCCATAATCGTTACCCTTTCGTCCTTGAACGCGCGCCCGTTTGGACGCATCATAAAACGCACACCAGTATACGGTGCATGCATATGGGATATCTAAAATATCCGTAAAGAAACGAAGGGGTGCATATGCCAGCGATTATCACTCACGACCAATTCGGTCGCGAAGCTCTTGTTAAAGCGGCTGCCGACGTTGTTTCCAATGAGCGCGAGCGCAATGCCTTTTTACTGGGGAACCAGGGTCCTGACCCGCTGTTTTACTGCGTAGCCAACCCCACTACCGCCAAATACCACGAGCTGGGAAACCTGATGCATCACACCGATCCCAGCGCGTTGCTGTTCTCGCTCGCCCAAAGCCTGGTATACCTGCCAGAAGCCGCCCATCCTTTGGCGAAGGCCTATATCGCAGGATTTCTTTGTCACTACTTGCTCGACCGAGCCGAGCATCCTTTAGTGTACGCGCAGCAGTATGCTCTGTGCGATGCCGGCATCGACGGACTGAGCGGCAAAGACGGATCGGAGGTGCACGCCATCATCGAAAGCGATTTGGATGAAATGGTGCTCTGGACCTGCGAGGGTAAAACCGTTGCCTCGTTCAGCCCACACAAGGAAATCCTGAAAGCCGACAGACAGACGCTCGCCATCATCTCCTACCTGGTTAGCATGGCGGTGCATGATGCCTACGGTAAAGAGGTAAGCCCTGATTTGTTCACGAAAAGCGTTTTGGGATTCCGTCGCATCCAGCACGTGTTCCATTCGCCGCGCGGCATTAAGCGCACCGCACTGGGCAATATCGAGCGCAAGTTCCGCAAGCATTCGTTCGTGCAGGCCATGAGCCACCGCGCCGTTGAACTGACTGTCAGTGAATTCGACAACCATCAGCGCGCCGCGTGGATCAATCCCTTCACGAAAACGGTGAGCACCGCCAGTTTCCAGGACCTGTTCAACCAGGCACTTGAGCAGGCAACCGAATATATTCCCCAAATTGTTTCCGGCAACTTCACCATGGAACAAGCCCGCGATCTTACGCAGGGGCTGAATTTTTCGGGGGAACAAGTAGAGCACTAACGCAGATGGGGTGTTCTTCCCGAAGCGGAGCGGGTGCGGGCCATCTACGCCTTCGTACACAACGAGATCCTGTTTGGCTACAACGTCGACGATGGGATCCGCGCATTTCCTCGGCGGTTTGGACAGCGTGAGTCGTATCCGCTACTCCCCTTCATCAACGAAGGCACGCGAAGGCGCAGCGGTGCAGGCGAGCGCTATAGCAACCACCAAAGCGGCAATTACCGGCACCAGGGCAAGCGGATTGGCCAGCAAAGTGGTTCCTGCCGAATCGGCCAACGACCCAGCCACTATAGCACCGATTTCCAGTGCCCCAGCAAGTATCATGCCCAATGCGCATAGTAAGCGATTGCCCGTACCGCACAAAGCCGACGAAACGGCGGCAGCGGCAATCCAAGCCGCCAAAGTTATCCACGTCGAAGGCAACACGAGCAAGGCGGCAGCTAAATCTTGCACGTTGCCAGCAAGAGGGACCATGGCAAAGGAAACCGCATCCCAACCCGAAAGAGTATGCGACCCCAAACCTGAAAGCGTCAGGGCAAGAATGCCTGCGAACAGCGCAGTTGCCGCCGCATCGCGAGGACGCAGCAAATAACCAGCCGCAAAAGGAGCAAGCGGCGCAAATCCAAACGATCCGATAAGTGCGGGAAGCAAACCGACGTTAGCCGCTTCACGCGAATGGCGAGCAGCGAAGTACCACCAGCATGCCGCTGCGGCCATGAAGGCCACGCCCAGGACTGGAGAGCCGAATACGCATAGCGAAACTCCCAGAGCTTCACAGGCAAACAAGGCGCCAACGGAAGGCAGCAAGGCAGAGAGCAGGGCAAACGCCGCCAATACACCCCACGATATGGGATTGCTCCATGCATCGGGAGCCGCGACGGAATTGAGCGTCAAGAAACCCAGGACCGCTGCGCTCGCAGCTGCCCATACGCGGGCAAACACCGATTTCATCCGCGGCGTGGGGCGCCACGGCTCACGCGGCTCCTCTGGCAATTCCGGCTCGTATTCGTCGGCTTCCTCTTCTGCAGTTTCTTCAAGCTCGTTTCCCACCAGGCGCTTTAGCTTGTTGGCACCTTTACGTGGTCCTCCCAAACAAGGCTGCATTTGATCGGCGAACTCTTTTATCGACGCATACCGCTCATCGGGATCGGGCGAAAGGGCGCAGAACATCACATCGTCTATTGCAGGGTCGAGCCCCTCCATGCACAGGGAGGGGATCACCAGCTCAGCGTCGTAGATTGCATCTTCAGCTTCAGGAATGCTGTTGGCCAAAAACGGATTGGCGCCCGATATCATTTCATAAGCCAAGCTGGCAAGGGCCCATTCGTCGCAGCGCTCGCTTAGGTTGCGCTGTTCCATCTGCTCGGGCGGCATATAGCCAATAGTGCCGCCTTCAGCAGCGCCATAGCCTGCCTCCCCCGCCAAGCGCGCCAGGCCAAAATCGGTAACCTTCACGTGCCCTTGCTTGTCGATCAGCACATTTTCGGGCTTGATGTCGAGGTGGAGCACTTGATGGGCATGAGCAACCTGAAGCGCTTTTGCCACCGCCTTGAATACGGCGGAAACAATGTCGGGATCCACTTCGTCGGGGTACGCATGTAGCACCTCGGCAAGAGTCATGCCATCAACATACTCCAAGATGAGGTACGCCATGCCATCCTGCACTTCGAAGTCGTACACCTGAACGATGGAGGAATCCGAAAGCTTTGCTGCAGTACGAGCCTCTTCCAACCCAGGCACCGCAGAGGTATCGATAGCGCCCTTCTCCAAAAGGATGCTCCCGCCCTCGGGGAACATTTCGGCAGCCTCTTCGAGGGGCATGCACTTGATAGCAACTCGGCGCTGAATGCGCGTGTCCCACGCAACCTTCACCGAGGCAAAGCCGCCATGGCCAGCCTCCCCCTCCAGGCGATAGCGCCCCAACAGGAGGTTTCCCTGGCTGGGCGGCTGCTCAATGCTCTCCGTCAGCTTGCCGTAGGATGATTGGTCATCGTACGGCAGTTCGCTGGCATCCGCGGCTGCGTTTGCGGTATTGGCGCTTAAGGGCGCAGAAAGCCGGGCTGGCAGGGTAAGCCAACCAACGCGGCGTATTTCTGGTGTTTTGCCCTCAGGCTTGTGCAAGCGGCTATTCCTTGAAGTTCTTTACAAAATGCTTGATTAGGGCGGCAGACGTCGGCGTGCAGCGTTCGCCCCCCATACGCGGCTCAGCGAGCGGCATACCCTCTAGGATAGCGGCAGTTGCGGGCGCGGGCAGCGAAAGCACACCATGAGCGCATTCAATTTCGCCTTCACCGGGCTGAATGGGAGTTGCCACAACCTCTTCGGGGGCAAGCACATAGAATTCGGCGCAGATAGCCAACGCGTTGCGGATGCCTCCGGCGTTTCCCACTTCATGGAAATGAGTCTGGGACACATCGCACCCGTGAACCTTCGCCTCGGCAGCTGCAAGAATGGCATACACGCTGCGCAAATCGGATTTTACCTGTTCAGGAGCGTCAAGCGCATCGATGGTTTCGTTGATCTCGCCGATGTCATGATGGTGCTTTTCAGGCACTTCGGCGCGGTTGGTAATCTCGTAGAAACGCTTATGCTGCGCTTCGTCCATTGCGTTAAAGAGGGTATCGAAGATCTGACCACGCGTAGCGTTTTCGGTGAAATCAAAGGAAAGCACCATGTTCGCTCCTTACTGCTGTGCGGGCGCTGAGCCCGGAAGATGGTTGATGAGATGGGCTTGGAAACCGGCGCCGAAACCATTGTCGATGTTGACAACGCTTGTTCCGCTTGCACAGGAATTAAGCATGGAAAGCAGAGCCGACAAACCGCCGAACGAGGCCCCATAACCCACGCTAGTGGGAACCGCGATAACGGGGCATGAAGCCATGCCGCCTACTACGCTGGCAAGGGCGCCTTCCATGCCGGCAACCGTAATGATAACCTGCGCCTGCATGATATCGTCCATGTGCGCAAGCAAGCGATGAAGCCCCGCAACACCCACATCGTAGAGACGCTGCACCCTATTGCCCAGCGCTTCAGCGGTAAGCGCCGCTTCCTCGGCAGCATACATATCGCTCGTACCAGCGGCGGCCACCACGATAGTGCCGTTGCCTGTCGGCTCGGGCATGCGCCCAACCAACCCCACGCGTGGAATATCGTAGTAGGTGAATTCATCAGTGAAATGCTTGGCCATAAGACTTACCGCTTCGGGCTTCATGCGAGTGATAAGCACCGTTTTGGCGCCGCCCTGCTGTAGCGATTCCGCAATACCGCGAATCTGATCAGGCGTTTTCCCTTCACCATAGATAACTTCGGCGGCATTTTGGCGCAACGCGCGATGATGATCCACCTTGGCATAGCCCAGGTCGGTGAAGGGCTCTTTTTTCAAGGAAAGCAACGCTTCTGCAGGCGTGGTTTTGCCAGCGGCAACGCTCTCCAAAAGCTTCTCTATTGCATCAGTTTCCATACACCCCTCCAAACATAAGTGGGAATATCGGGACAGGTCCCATTTTCCCACTAATTCATTACGGTATAACGACGCATCGTAGTTCGTCTGCATAGTATCATAAGCAACGCAACGTCACTAATTCAGCAAAGTGAGAGTATAGAGACAAGTCCTATTTTCCCGGTTAGAAATGACGCACGAATAAAAGCCCTGCTTGCGATATTGATCTCAAGCAGGGCTTTTGTTACGTGGGAAAACGGTACCTGTCCCTGTTATCCCAGCAGTTCGTCAACCTTTGGGAGCCATTCGCTGATGGCAATGTGCTGCGGGCATATCTCTTCGCACGACCCACAGCTTGTGCACGAGTCGGCGCGACGGCCATAGCTGGTAACCTCATTCTGGTAGAAATCCTTTGCCAGCTCCATATCGTCATACAACGTGCCCATGTTGTATGCGCGGAAGTTGTACGGGATAGCAATCTTGTTCGGGCACATATCTACGCAGTAGTTGCAGCCGGTACAAGGAATTGCCGCGCGCGAATCGAGCGCGGCTTTCGCCTGGTCAAGAACCTCGTGTTCTTCGTCGGAAAGCATGCCCTGATGCGCGTTCTGCATGTACCCGATATTTTGTTGAAGCTGCTCGGGCGTGCTCATACCCGAAAGAACGCAAGAAACTTCGGGCATATCCCACAGCCAGTCGAATGCCCATTCAACATTGCTGTGCTTAATGCCCGACCCATCGAACACCGCTTGGGCATTTTTCGGCAAATCAACCAGCAGGCCACCGCGCAACGGCTCCATAACCACTACGGCCATGCCACGCTCGGCTGCCATCTTCATACCCTTGATGCCCGCCTGATAATCTCGGTCATAGTAATTCAGCTGAATTTGGCAGAAATCCCAATCGGCAGCATTCAAAATCTCTTCGAACAGTTCCAGATCGTCGTGGAAGGAAAAGCCGATATTACGCACTTTCCCGCTTTCTTTGGCACGCTTCATGCCTTCGATTGCGTTGTTGCGCACCGTCTTCTTCCAACTGCCGCCATTCATTGAGTGCAGAAGGTAGTTGTCAACATAATCGAGGCCCAAACGATCGAGCTGTTCATCAAGGAAATGATCGAAATCTTCAGGTGACTTATAAAGCCACGCGGGCGATTTGGTGGCAACATACACCTTTTCACGATAGCCGTCCTTCAAGGCATCGCCCAATATTCGTTCCGAATAGCCGCTTACATAGTTGTAAGCCGTGTCGAAATAATTGACTCCTCCATCAATGGCCGCACGGATCATCGCAATCGATGTGTCGACATCTACCTGATCGATGGTATTGCTGTTTACCGTTTTGCCGCCATCTTTCATGGGCAAGCGCATAACACCAAAGCCCAGCGGCGAAACCATCATGCCCGTATTGCCGAAAGCACGCAATTCCATGACACCCCTCCTGTCTTCGTTGGCTGCGGAGCTTTGTCCCCTATGCCGCATAAAGCCAACGTACTTTGATTCAGTTGAGTTCAGGGTAGCGCAAAACCGTGCACACGTAAAAATGGCCCCCTGGAATTTTCCAAGAGGCCATGGTCGCGCTGCGCGAAATACGCTTACACGTTGAATTTGAAGTGCATTACATCGCCGTCCTGCACGACGTAATCTTTGCCTTCCTGACGAAGCTTGCCAGCATCGCGGCAGCCCTTTTCGCCACCCAGAGCAACATAGTCTTCATACGAAGCAGTTTCCGCCTTAATGAAACCACGCTCAAAATCGGAATGGATAACGCCAGCTGCCTGCGGAGCTTTCGCACCAACGGGAATAGTCCAAGCGCGCGTTTCAGTTTCACCACTGGTGAAATAGCTCTGAAGGCCCAGCAGCTTGTAAGCCTCGCGAATAAGGCGGGAAAGGCCCGACTCGTCCAAGCCGAGTTCTTCCATAAAAATGGCTGCCTCTTCGGCATCGAGCTCAGCCAAGTCGGCTTCGATCTTCGCACTGATGGGCACAGGCTGCTGTCCATCGATTTCGGGAAGCTCGGCGTTGACCTTGTCTTCGTCCACATTGGCAATGTAGAGCATGGGCTTCATGGTGAGCAGGCACAACTCGCGAATGGCATCCTGCTCTTCCTCGGAAAGGTCAAGCTGCAGAGCGCGCTTGCCTTCGTTGAGGCCCTCGAGCACTTTCTGGGCGGCCTGGAAATTGATGGCCTTTTCCTTGTAACGCTTGCCCTCCTTTTCCAGACGAGGCAACGCCTTTTCGATAGTGGCGATATCGGCAAGGATCAGCTCGGTTTTGATGGTTTCGACATCGCTCTGCGGGTCAACCTTCTTGGATACGTGCTCCACATTCGGGTCGCTGAAAAAGCGCACCACTTCGCAGATAGCATCGGTTTCGCGAATATTCGCCAAGAATTTGTTGCCCAGGCCTTCGCCCTGGGAAGCGCCGGCCACCAAGCCTGCAATGTCCACGAACTCTACCGTTGCGGGAATGATCTTCGCCGGATGATCGATAGCGGCAAGGCCATCAAGACGCTTATCGGGAACAGGAACCAAGCCCACATTGGGCTCGATAGTTGCGAAAGGATAGTTTGCGGCAAATCCGCTCTTCTTAGTAAGGGCGGTGAACAGAGAAGACTTGCCAACGTTCGGCAGGCCAACAATGCCAATGGAAAGGGACACGTTTGCTCCTTGATAGGGTTCTCATTTTTGTACGCATTCCATCATACCACCCAAAAAGAAAACACCCGAAAGGGGCACAAGTCGAGTACCACAGCAACTGGGAATATGGGACCCGTCCCTACAATCCCTGGCGCCGGTTTCCTAACTTTCGGGGCAGGTTTTATTTTCCCGATCTTCGAGAAAGACGTTGTTTTCCCACCCAGGAATGGCACACAAAGAAAAAGCCCCGCTTGCGAAATTAGTCGCAAGCAGGGCTCAATTTGCTAGCTGGGAAAATGGGGGCTGTCCCTATATTCCCACTTACATGCTGAAGAAGCCGAAGGTCTGCGCCACGTAGGCTACCAGGATAACCACCAGCGCAACGGGGGCAAGGTACTTGATCATGAAGACCCATACCTTACGCAGCCTGAATCGGGAAGAAAGCATAACTTCTTCTTCGATCATCTTCGGGCCAACGATCCAGCCAATGAAGATGCAGGTCAGCAATGCCACGATAGGCATCATGACCGAATTGGAGATGAAGTCGAGGAAGTCAAGGATAGAGGTCCCCGCACCCAGGGGCTCGATGAACGAAAGGGAGCTGTAACCCAAGGTAACGAGAAGGCCCATGAGCGTAGTCCACACGATAACCGTGGCGAGCGCCTTACCGCGAGAACAATGGGTTGCATCCTGAACAATGGAAGTGCAGGTTTCCACTAAAGAAAGGGCGCTGGTAAGAGCGGCGAACAAAACCAAGACGAAGAAGCCAGCTCCCACAACGGGGGCAAAGCTGCCCATGCCCTCAAATACCTGAGGCAGAACGATGAACATAAGGGAGGGGCCGGAGTTTTCGGCAACCGCCTCGCCAGAGCCCATAGCAGCAAACGTTGCGGGGATGATCATGAAACCAGCGAGGAGCGAAACACCGAACGTCGAGCCCGCAATCTGGGCAACGCTGGAAGTGAGCTTGGTTGCCTTATCGAGGTAGGAGCCGTAGGTAACCATAATACCCATTGCCAACGAAAGCGTGAAGAAGGTCTGGCCCAATGCCGCAATTACCAACTCGGGGGAGAATTTGCTGAAATCAGGAACAAGGTAGAAAGCAAGACCGTCGATTGCCCCAGGCATGGTAAGCGCATACACGGCGAGAATTGCCGCCACAACAATAAGCGCAGGCATCATGATGAAGTTTGCCTTCTCAAGGCCATTGTTAACGCCCATACCCACAATGAAGTAGGTGATAGCCATGAAGATGAGCATGAACAGGATGCTTTCAGGGCCATTGCCGATGAAGTTCGTGAAGTACGTGCCGCCATCGACAAGGGCACCTGCCTCGCCACCTGCATATGCTGCAAGGTACTTCGTTACCCAGCCGCCAATTACGCAGTAATACGGCACGATGATAAACGGCACGGCAGACATAAGAACGCCGATAAACGTAAACTTCTTGCCGAACGCCTTGAAGGCGCCGATGGCGCTCTGCCCGGTTTTACGGCCAAGGGCATTTTCCAAAAGCAGCAAAGAAATGCCGATGGTGAATACCAGGACCAGATACACGAACAGGAACATGCCGCCGCCGTATTTGGCTGCCAAATACGGGAAGCGCCACATTGCCCCCAGGCCAACAGCGGATGCCGCCGCCGAAAGAACAAACGCCAGTTTGCCCGACCAGGAGGCTCGACCAGCCAACTGGGCAGATTCGGTTGAGGTTGACATACACTCTCCTTCTATTCCACGTATGCGGAAATTCATACATGGGCATTACGCCCGCTAGACGTCACTATACGCCTTCGACACTTATGAAACACGATTGTAATAGTGGGTACTATAGCGTAAACACTTGTAGAGATTTTGAGAGAAGGACAGGCGGCGTCCTTAACACATTAACGGCACCGAAGCGCCGCGTTGCCTCTCTCTCGCTAGAGCTCTCATTTCAGCGGGTCGTGTACGCGCTCGCCCTCGTAGCTGACGTTCCAGAACACCAAACCCTGCGCCGGCGCGTTTTCACCCGCTGCAGCGCGATTGCGCGCATCAAGCACCTCTGCGATCCATTCCGGCTTCCGCCGCCCAAGACCAACCGCAACCAAAGTACCCACAATGGTACGAACCATCGAATGAAGAAAGGCATTGCCCTTCACCGTGATAACCACCAGGTTTTCGCCCCATGCGTCTTCGCGCGTCACATCAATGCTGAACACATTGCGCATGGTCGACTTGCCTTCAGCGGATGCCGCCATACAGAAGCTCTTGAAGTCATGTTCGCCTATCAGGTAAGCAGCTGCTGCGCGCATGGCTTCAAGGTCAAGCTCTTTGGGGATATGCCAGCAGAATCCCTTCATCAAAAGAGGCTTATAAGCATCTGTGCAGATGAAGTACTTGTATTCGCGCATTGTGCAGGAAAAACGAGCCGAAAAACCGGCCTTCTGCTGGCGCACCGACTTAATGGAAATATCCTCATGAGTCAGAGCGTTCAGAGAACGTAGCAACTTGAACTCGCTACGACCGGCAAGCTCTTCTTCCGAAAGCGCAAAGCTCACCACCTGACCACGCGCATGAACGCCCGAATCGGTGCGCCCCGCGCATACCGTTTCGACAGGGCGACGGAACACTAGTCCCAACGCTTCCTCGATGCTGCCCTGCACCGTTAGCTGACCGGGCTGACGCGCAAAACCGGCAAATGGCTCTCCGTTGTACGAAACCAAGAGGGAAAGGATCACCTCGCCCTTCCCCTCTTCGGCTGCCTGCTGTATGGCATTGCCGTTGTTACCGGGTTCCACTAAGAAGCCCTCCAAACCGTGCGTCCGAACAAGTCATATAAGTGCGCCTTCAGATGCTGGTTGCCCGAATCGGCCGTCATAGGCAGCTCGGCACGCATGCGCCGCCCATCGGCCTGACGCACATAGATCACTACCGGATCTTTTCCTGGATGATCCTTCAAGATGCGCATAAGTTTATCCGACGTCACCGAATCGAGCTCGCGCGTCGTGATGCTCAGCTCAAGCTGAAGCGGGGCAACATCGGCGTCTTCGTCGGAAAGCTCTAGAAGCGCGGCTTCGTACACGATTATCTGGCTGCCACGATCGTTCACTTCGAACTTGCCCTTGCAGGTGATAATTGCATCCTCTTGAATGGCTTCCTTGAACTTGTCGTAGTTGAAGCAAACGCATTCAACATGCCCTGTAGTATCTTCGAGTGTGAAGCTAGCCATCAACGTGCCGCGCTTGGTTCGGCGGACGTTCGTCTCGGAAACCATCCCCGCAAACGTAGCCGACTTAATGCCCTGCTCTCGTTCACCCAATTCGCCCAAGGTGTACTTCATGGTACGCGAAAGGTAGTTCTCGTAACGACGCAGCGGATGGTCGGAAACGTACATCTTCAAGATGTCCTTCTCGAAGGCAAGCAAGGTCTTCTTGTCCCACTCCACGCCGTCTGGCTCGGGAATATCGTCCTTGAAGCTCTCGTCTACATCTGAAAACATACTGAACATATCAAGCTGACCAGCCGCTTTATCCTTCTGGCGCTTTGCCGCGCTTTCAAGAAGGGGCGTTTCATCGATGAAATGCATCAACTGCTTGCGGGTGTAGCCCGTTGAGTCGAATGCTCCCGATTTCACCAACGCTTCGAGCGTCTTGCGGTTGTACGCCGAAGAGTCGACGCGGTTGACGAAATCATGCAGCGAAGCGAACTCACCGTTTTTCTCTCGCTCATCGATGATGCACTGAGCCACCTTTTCGCCAACGCCGCGAACGCCTGCCAAACCGAAACGAATTCCCTCTTCGAGCGGGGTGAATTCCAGATTGGACGAGTTAACGTCAGGCGGCAACACGGGAATGCCGCTGCGGTTACAGCTGGCGATGTACTTGATAAGGCGATCGTTGTTGCCCATGTAGCTGGACAACACAGCCGCCATGTACTCATTCGGATAATGCGCCTTCAGATATGCCGTACGCATAACAAGCAGTGCATATGCCGCAGAGTGCGATTTGTTGAACGCGTACTTTGCGAACTTCTCGGCGTCTTCCCAAATCTCCTTGGCAATGTCCAACGAGTAGCCGTTTTCAACCGCGCCGCTATTCCAGTCTTCTTGAAGCTCGCGCATAACATCGAGCTTCTTCTTACCCATTGCCTTACGCAGCTTGTCTGCCTTGCCAGCAGAAAAACCGCTCATAACCATGGATACCTGCATGATCTGTTCCTGGTACACCATGGTGCCGTAGGTTTCTTCCAGGATGGGACGCAGACGGTCGTCGTAATAGTGAACGGGGCTCTTGCCCTGTACAACTTTCACATAGTCTTCAACCATGCCAGACTCAAGCGGGCCCGGGCGATTAAGCGCGATGGAAGCTACAACGTCGGAAAAGCGCTCTGGCGGAATCTGCGCGAACAAGCTCACATACAGCGCACCTTCAACCTGGAACAAGCCATCCATGTTCAGGGGCATGCCATTTTTGCGAAGCTCACCACGCATCAACGCAAAGGCGCGATCGTCTTCGATGGGAATCTCTTCAGGAAGAAGTTTTTCACCCGTAGTTGCCGCGATGTTGTTGCAGGCACGGGAAAGTACACCCAAGGTGCGCAGACCAAGGAAGTCCATCTTCAGCAGGCCCAGGTCAGGCGTGTAGTGGCCGTCGTACTGAGTGATGATGCCGCCACCCTTGGTATCGCGCTTCATGGGAACGTGATCGCTCATGGGGTCGCGGCAGATGATGGTCGCGCACGCATGCACGCCTTCGCCGCGCACATGGCCCTCGATGGACTTCGCGGCATCGATAACGCGCTTTACGTCTTCTTCGGTGTCGTAAGCTTTTTTCAAGTCGGGGTTGGTCTCGAGCGCACCATCGATGGTGATGCCCAGCTCGCTACCGATAAGTTTGCAGATGCGGTCACCCACAGCATACGGATAGTCCAAAACGCGCGCTGCATCGCGCACGGCGTTCTTTGCTTGCAGCTTGCCGAACGTGATAACGCCCGCAACATGGTCTTCACCGTAGAATTCACGAATATGCTCGATAACATCTTGGCGGTGCTGATCGTCGAAGTCGACGTCGATATCGGGCATCTCAACACGTTCGGGGTTAAGGAAGCGTTCGAACATCAAGCCGTTCTTGATGGGGTCAAGGTCGGTGATGCCCATGGCATACGTGCAAAGCGACCCTGCAGCAGAGCCACGGCCCGGACCTACGCCGATACCATTTTCGCGAGCCCAGCGAATGTACTCCTGAACAATAAGGAAGTAAGCCGGAAAGCCCTGTTGAATGATGATATCGGCTTCATATTCGTATTGCTCCAGAACCGACTTTTCCTTGCCGGTGTTGTCGGCGATAACGACATTGCGCCAATCGGGTCCATAGCGATGCTCGAGGCCCTTCTCGATCTCTTCGCGGAAAAGCATTTCTTCGGTATAGCCTTCAGGCAGCGGGAAGCGCGGGAGGATTTCGTCGCGTTCCAGCTCCACGTTGCACTTTTCGGCAAGCAGAACCGTGTTGTCGCACGCTTCAGGGAAGTCTTTCAGCGCCTGGCGCATCTCTTCCTCGGTCTTCATGTAGAACTGGTCGTTCGGGAACTTGAAGCGCTTTTCCTGGGTGACAGTGGCATTGGTGCCAATGCACAGCATAACGTCCTGCGCCATTGCGTCTTCCCGTGTAAGGTAGTGGAAGTCGTTGGTGGCGATGGTCTGCAAACCCAATTCACGAGCAAGCTGGGTGAGCTTGCAATTCATTTCATACTGGGACATGCCGGCATTGGTGGTAATACCCTGATCCTGAAGCTCGATATAGAAATCGCCCGGTTCATAGAGCGCGGCGAATTTTTGCGCCCACTCCTTAGCTTCGGCAAACGCGCCGTCGTCGATGCAACGAGGAATAATGCCCGCAATGCAGGCACTGGTAGCAATGATGCCCTCGGAATACTTCTGGAGCATTTCAAACGTGGTGCGCGGACGATAGTAGAAATTGTCTACGTGCGATTCGCTGACCAGCTTCAACAGGTTGTGATAACCCGTATTGTTCTTGGCCAGAAGGATCATATGGTGAAGCTTCTGCTTTTGCTTCTTCAGCTCGCTGTCGGTGGTGAAGTAGATCTCGCAACCGAAAATAGGCTTAACCCACTTGCCAGTTTCTTTTTTGACCTTGCGGCAAGCTTCGTCGAGTTCCGGAACGCCAGACATAACACCGTGGTCGGTGATGGCTACGGCAGGCATGCCCAAATCGGCTGCGCGCTTAACCATGTCATAGATGTGGGTAGCACCGTCAAGCAGAGAATACTCAGTGTGGCAGTGTAAATGAGCAAATGCCATGTACGTCTCCTATGCTGTGCGCAAATGCGCAACCTCGAAATACTTATCGTTCCTATTGTGCCATCGAATGCCCAAAAAGGCAGACTTGCAATCAAATCAACAGTTCTTGTTCGGTTAATGAACAAGGGCCGAGAAATGAAAGCGCCCTCAGGCGCGAAATAGGCGAAAGATACGAGGGTGGCCAAACGCAATTAAAGGGGCTGCGCGCGGGGAGCTTGCAGCGGTTTGTCCGCTCGCGGTCAACGTACCGGCAAACAGGCCTGCGCGCGGGGAGCTTGCTCCTGGGGCGCGGCCCCGTCCTCATCGACTAAAACTCACTGCCTCTAGCTGGAGCTCGCTACCTCTGGAGGGTATAGCTGCAACGTTATCTTGCCAAGGCATATTCCGGAGTGATCGGCGATGGTAAGATTTCGCCGTGAAGCGTTCTCTGACGGTCGGCTACGGCAAGATCTCGCCGTGAAGCGCTCTCCGCCGGTCGGCGATGGCAAGATATTCATCTAAAGCTTTCCCAGGCACTCATCCGTGGCAAGATTTTCACTTGATGTATTCCAAATTGGACGTCGGACAGGAAAAATGCCCCTCCCTGGCAACATATCGCTGTTGTGTATCCAAAATGAGCTGGTTTTGGCAAGATTTGCACGCCGTGTATCCGATAAGCCCCTGCACACAGCCATTTGGGAATACACTGCGTGAAAATATTGCCAGGAAGGCCCCCTTTTCCCGTCCGAGGTTCCAAATCATGCAAAGCGCGCATATCTTGCCATTCCATCTCGCCAAACAGCGCTAATGCCAGAACCTGATTGCCCGAACCCATCAATTCCCGGAGGGACGGTGCCACCTACGCCAATGGCCTTACCACCAGGGATTGCATTGCTGATGCCGCACGCCAACCCAACCCCAGGCAGACTGCATCGTCAATGCCGCACGCCAACTCAGCCCCAGGTAGACTGCACGCCAATGCCGAGCACCAACCAAGTCGGCAGCGGACGGCATTGACGATTCCACTCAACCCAGTTCCCAGCGAACGACACTGGCGGCACCCGCATCTGATGCCTCACGAGCGAACGGCATCGCCACGCACTCCTTGCCCCTACAAAAGCAAAAAGGCGACCCCGTAGGGTCGCCTTTCAATTCTGGCACAGATCAGAAAAACCAACTGAAGGTAATCGTGGATGATCCTTACTTGTACAGGTCTTCCTTTTCCTTTGCAGCAAGCTGAACCTTACACCAGCGCAGCTTACGCGTCAGAAGAGAGCGAGAAACGATGCTCGTCTCGCTGAGGTTAGCGATCTTCTCTTCAAGCACAGGAATATCCTTGTTAAGCCTGTCGACGTTGATGCGCTCGATCTGGCGCGTCTTGTCGCAAATAACGATGACGCGGTCCTTCAACACCTGGACATAACCACCCATGATGGCAGCGCTCAATACTTCGCCGCCTTCCTGCTGGGTGCGGGCCCAGATGACGCCGTCCTTAAGGGCGGATACAAATGGCTCATGGTTTTCCATGATACCCAATTCACCTTCAGTGCCGGGAACCATGACATTATAGAGCTCACCTGAGAAGAGCACCTTGTTCTTTGCTACGACATCACACCTGATCACCGACATGACTTACTCCTCTGCCTGAAGCTTCTCGTAGGCTGCGTAAACATCCTCGATAGAACCGGTGGTACGGAAGCAAACCTCGGGGATATGGTCACAGTTGCCCTTGAGGATCTCGTCGAAGGAGCGAACGGTGTCCTCCATCTTTACATAGACGCCATCCTGGCCGGTGAATTGCTTAGCAACATGGAAGTTCTGGCCGAGGAACTGCTGCACCTTACGTGCGCGGTTAACGATGACCTTCTGATCTTCCGTAAGCTCGTCCATACCAAGAATTGCGATGATGTCCTGGAGGTCCTTGTAGTTCTGCAGAATCTCCTGAACGCCAACAGCAACGCGGTAGTGCTCTTCGCCAACGATCTCGGGATCGAGAGCGCGAGAGCTGGACTCCAGCGGGTCAACAGCAGGATAAATGCCCATTTCGGCGATGGAACGGTTAAGAACCGTCTTAGCGTCGAGGTGGGTAAACGTCGTGGCCGGCGCGGGGTCGGTCAAGTCGTCGGCGGGAACATATACGGCCTGTACGGACGTAATAGAACCGGTCTTGGTGGAGGTAATGCGCTCCTGGAGGTCGCCCATCTCGGTAGCGAGGGTGGGCTGGTAGCCTACTGCGGAAGGCATACGGCCAAGAAGTGCGGATACCTCAGAACCTGCCTGGGTAAAGCGGAAAATGTTGTCGATGAACAGCAGAACGTCCTGACCCTGGTCACGGAAGTACTCTGCTTCAGTCAGGCCGCACAGGCCGACGCGAAGACGAGCTCCCGGAGGCTCATTCATCTGACCGTAGACCAAGCAGGTCTTGTTAATAACACCTGCGTCGGTCATTTCCAGGAACAGGTCGGTACCCTCACGGGTACGTTCACCAACGCCGGTGAATACGGACGTACCACCATGCTCCTGAGCCAGGTTGTTGATGAGCTCCTGAATGATAACGGTCTTACCAACGCCTGCACCGCCGAACAGACCGGTCTTACCACCCTTAATGAAGGGCTGGATAAGGTCGATAACCTTAATGCCGGTTTCGAAGATCTCAGTCTTGTTAACGAGCTCTTCGTATGCGGGAGCGGGACGATGGATGGGTGCCCACTGCTTAACGTCGGGCATGGGCATGCCGTCAACGGGCTGGCCCATAACGTTCCAGATGCGGCCGAGGGTCTCAGGACCTACGGGCATCTTCATAGGTGCACCAGTGTCCTGTACGGGCAGACCACGTACCAGGCCGTCGGTAGACGACATGGCAACGGAGCGAACCAGGTCACCAGGGAGGTGCATCTGAACCTCGAGAACGACATCAACGTCGCCCACGGGGGTAGTAGCTTTCACGGTCAGAGCGTTGTAGATCGCCGGCATGTGATCCGGAGCGAACTCAACGTCGACAACAGGGCCAACGATACGGACAATGTGTCCGATGGAACCCTGCGTGGCCGCAGAAGCAGTATTGGTTTCTTCAGCCATTTAGTCCTCCAAAGCTGCGGCGCCACCGACGATCTCGTTGATCTCGGTCGTAATAGCGCCTTGACGTACACGGTTATAGACACGGTTGAGAGTCTCAATCATGTCATTGGCGTTGTCCGTCGCATTCTTCATTGCATTGCGACGAGCAGCCTGCTCAGCTGCTGCTGAGTCAATGAGCATATAGTAGAAATGACCTGCAATATACTCGGGAAGGAAGTGATCCAAGACATCTTCCTCGCTGGGCTCGTAATCGATAGCACCCGGAAGATCGGGGTTATCGGGAGTCGGCTCGGTGATGCCGCCGCCCTTGACAAATACCTCGCCCTTGGGGAGGAATGCCTTCGGGTTTACCGGCAACAGAGGCTGCTGGATCAGAACCTGCTCACCTGCGTTCTTCGCATGGTTGTAAAGAACGACTACCTCGTCAATTTCGCCAGAGAGGTAATGCTCCATAGAATAGTCTGCAAGAGCATCAGCCTCTTCGACGCGAGGATCAGCGGACAGGTCGCGGAAGGCAAGCACCGTATCGATACCACGATACTTGAAGTAGCCGATCGCCTTCTTGCCACATGCGGCAACAGCGATCTCCTTGCCCTCTGCCTTGCGCTCCTTCATGATCTGCTCGGCACGACGAAGCACGCTGGAATTGAAGCCGCCAGCCAAACCACGGTCGGAGGCGATGACCACAATAAGGGTCTTCTTAACCTCGTCATGCGGCGTCGCGAGCGGTGCAGTAGTACCGCCCATGCGTGCGATGTTGGCCAGCATCTCCTTCACAGCCTCGCCATAAGGCGTAGCAGCTTCGACACGCTCGGTCGAATGACGGATTTTTGCAGCAGCAACCATCTGCATGGTATGCGTAATCTGCTTCGTCGATTCGACGGACTTGATTCGCCTTTCAATATCGTGAAGGTTGGGCATAGTGACCTACCTTACGCGATGAACTGAGCCTTGAATGCCGGGATAACAGCATTCAGTTCAGCCTCTACTTCGTCGGTGAACTTCTTTGCATCAGCAAGCTTGTCCATAACGCCATTGCCAGAGTGATGCAGGTAGTCGAGCATTTCAGCGCGGAAGCGAACAATGCTCTTAACCGGTACATCATCCAGGAAGCCATGAGCGCCAGCCCAGATAGCAGTTGCCTGGTCTTCAACGGACATCGGAGTGTAACGACCCTGCTTAAGAAGCTCGGTCATTGCAGCACCACGGGTAAGCTGCTGCTGGGTTGCAGCGTCCAGGTCGGAACCGAACTGGGTAAATGCAGCGAGCTCGCGATATGCAGCGAGGTCGAGGCGAAGCGTACCAGCAACGGACTTCATGGACTTCACCTGAGCGGAGCCACCAACGCGGGATACGGAGATACCAACGTTAACAGCAGGACGCTGACCCTGATAGAACAGGTCGGTGGTGAGGTAAATCTGACCGTCGGTAATGGAGATAACGTTCGTAGGAATGAACGCACCAACGTCACCAGCCTGAGTTTCGATGATGGGCAGTGCGGTAAGAGAGCCTGCACCGTTTTCATCGGACAGCTTACATGCACGCTCGAGTAGGCGAGAATGCAGGTAGAAGATGTCGCCAGGATATGCTTCGCGTCCGGGAGGACGATGCAGGGTCAGGGACATCTGACGATATGCAACGGCCTGCTTGGTGAGGTCGTCATAGATGCAGAGTACGTGGCCGCCAGGATTATCAGCGTTGGCAGGCTTGCCGTCTTCACCGTTGTACATGAAGTACTCGCCCATTGCAGCACCAACCATAGGAGCCATGTACTGCAGAGGAGCAGGATCGGATGCGGTAGCAGCAACAACGATGGTGTAATCCATAGCGCCAAAGCGCTCGAGGGTCTCAACGATGCCGGATACGGTGGAAGCCTTCTGGCCTACAGCAACGTATACGCAGACCATGCCCTTGCCCTTTTGGTTGATGATAGCATCAACGGCAATAGAGGTCTTACCGGTCTGACGGTCGCCAATGATGAGTTCGCGCTGGCCACGGCCAATCGGAATCATGGAGTCAACTGCGAGGATGCCGGTCTGCATCGGCTCTTCAACAGGCTGACGCTCATGAACGCCGGGAGCCTTGAACTCTACCGGGCGGGTAGCAGTGGTCTCAATGGGGCCCTTGCCGTCGATAGGCTGGCCAAGCACGTTAACAACGCGGCCGAGCATAGCCTTGCCAACAGGAACCTCAAGAATCTTGCCAGTGGTACGTACCTGGTCGTTTTCCTTAATTGCGGTGACGTCACCGAGGAGTACGGCGCCAACCTCATCTTCTTCGAGGTTCTGCACCAAACCGGAAACGATACGTCCATCGGAAGCGACGAACTCGAGAAGCTCGCCAGACATCGCACCCTTAAGGCCGTCGATACGCGCAATACCGTCGCCAATTTGTACAACCGTGCCGGTCTCGCGAGACTCAACGCTGGTGTTGATGGCGTCGAGCTGCTTGCGCAGTGCGGCGTCGATAGACTGTGCGGTGATTTCAGTCACTAGCATTCACCTCCATCTTTCTTTTTCAGAGCAATGCGAGCCTTGTCGAACTGCGTGCGGACGCTCGCATCGACATAACGGTCGCCAGTGCTCAGGATAATGCCGCCCTGGATCGAAGGATCGATGTGCTCAACAAGAACACAGTCGCGACCCAGATCAGATTCGGCCTTATTGGTAATTACGGTTCGCAGGTTGTCATCAAGTTCAACAACCGTCGTCACATCAACAACGTTGAAGTTAAGCTTGCTCTCGATGAGATCCTCGTACAGAGAAACAACGCGGCGGAACAGTGCAGCGTCACAGCGAGAAGCCATAACTCCAAGAAGCTCTTTGACCACTGGGTTATAGCCATCGAAAACGTTGCCTGCAAGCGCTTGGCGCTCTTCAGCAGTGTAAGCCTCGTTGTCCAACGAGAGACGTAAATCGATGTTGGTTGCCATGAACCCAAGGATCTGGCGCATCTGGTTGCGAACCTCGACGACAGCGTCACGACCGCCGGTGGCGTTAGCGCCATCGATGGCAGCGTTGGCGTAGGCTGCAATCGTTTCATTGATGATAAGACGATTAGCCATTTAGACTACCTGCCTCTTTCACGTAGCGCTCGATGAGCTTACGGTGCTCATCGTCGCTGAAATCCTCACCGATCAGGCGAGATGCAACGGCAATAGAAGTATCTGCCATGGTAGCCTGAAGCTCTTTGATGGCGTTTTCCTTCTCCTGCTCGATTTGCGCACGAGCCTTGTCGACAATGGCATCTGCCTCAGCCTGAGCCTTAGCGGTGATCTCCTTTTCGAGAGCGTCGCCGGTGAGCTTGGCATTGTTGAGGATCTGCTGAGCCTGGGTTTTAGCACCCTCGAGCTGCTCACGATACTCAGCCAGAAGTCGTTCGCTTTCCTGTCGTGCCTCTTCAGACTTCTCCAAAGAGTTCTTGATCGTTTCCTCACGCTTGTTCAGCATGCCCTCGAACAGAGGCCAACCAAACTTGGCAAGGACGATCCACAAGATGATGAAGGCGACGAGCATGGGGATGAATTCTTCCATCTGAGGAAGAATTGCATTGATTCCTGCTCCTTCGTCAGCGAACGCGCATACCGGGAATGCCGCAGACGCAGCCGCAAAGGCGATCATGCCACTTGCGCAGTTACGTACGTGTGCGTTCAATTCGCGTGCCTCCTTCTCTTCTTTCGGTTTCTTCGTTAGTTACTTACTTCGCGAAGTTCTAGCCGATGAAGAAAAGAACCAGGCCGAGCAGTGCGAGTGCCTCAGACATAGCAGCACCGATGAAGAAGTAGCCCATGAGCTGACCCTTCATCTCAGGCTGACGAGCAGCAGACACGCACAGGCCGTAGGTAGCAACGCCGATACCGATGCCAGGGCCGATTGCTGCGAGGCCATAGCCAACGACCTTCAACGCAGCGATTGCGAGAGTGAGTTCCACGATTACCTCCTTTAGTTGGACAAGGGCCTTTCCCTCGTCCCTATTACTTATTCAGCTGAATTTTTCTTGTACCAGCTGTAGTACACAAGTTAGATGGCGACTTCTAGGCCGCCCGCGCCCCAATGGGCGCAAGCCGAAAACTGCTTCTTCTTATCAGTGAGGATGGATTGCCATACCGATGTAGGAAGAAGACAGAATGGTGAATACGTATGCCTGCAAGAAAGCAACGAGGGTTTCGAGTGCATACATGAAGAACAGCAAGAAGAACCATGCGATTGCAGGCAGACCCGCAACGATGTCCATCTGGAAGATGGCAGTCTGCAGGAAGATGGTGGTTGCCAGAGAGAATACGGCGAGAACCATATGGCCTGCGAGCATGTTGCCGTAAAGTCGAACGGCAAGAGTCAGGACGCGGATTACCATGGAGAAGAACTCCAGGAACCAAATGATGGGGGCGATAGGTGCCGGCACGCCCGAAGGGCACAGCGACTTGAAGTAATGGAAGAAGCCAAGCTCCTTCAAGCCCCAGAAGTTGAAGTAGATAAAGGAAATAGCAGCCAGCGCCCAGGTGATGGAGATGGTGCCCATGGCAGCCTTTGCACCGGGGATAAGGCCGATGATGTTGGCGGTAAGGATGAAGAAGAACAACGTAGCCAGGAAGGGAACGTGCTTCTTGAAGCCTTCGCCGATAACGTCGGCGCCAACGCCTTCAGAAATGAAGTTGTAGCCGAACTCGAAGATGTGCGCGAACTTACCGTGAGGTACGAGCGTGAGCTTGCGACCCGCGATAAGCACCAATGCAGCTACCAGAACGAGAGCAACCAGCATGTACAGGACGTACTGGGAGACGTTCCAACCCGCAATGGAAAAGACCGTCGTCGAGTCGAACTGAGACGAGAGATGCTGTGCCTCCTCGACGAACTGTGAAAGAGCTTCACCCATCAGGATTCCTTACCTTTCCGTTACTTACTTATTTCTTGCGCTTAGCAAGGACGTTTTTATAAACGACATATGCGGACGTGGACACGATAAGCGCCACGATCTCAGCCACACCAAAGGGGAGAACCACATCGCGCGCGACCATAGCGCACACGATAAGAGCGACGGCAACCACGATAAGCGATACAAACGTACCAGCCAAACCGTACAAACCAGCGCTCATGGCAGAAAGGCTCGTGGAGCGGCGTGCAAGGCGCAAGGAAATGAACAAGGGGAGAAACCCGATGATTCCTGCTGCGATTCCTGCTGCTACTGGTGCGAGCATTTCTTCCTTTCTTCCGTGTTCAGGGCATGAAGCCCAATTTTGACCACATGCAGCATATACGCCTTCACGTGGTTGTTAGCAGTGTTTCCGATAACGTGCAATAAATTTGGGCGAGTGGCATCTGCCTACAAACCCAGCTGAATACAATAGCGTACTAAACCACTATCTGAAACCTCTATTTGGCAATCTAACGGGCAATACCATTGTTTTGTCCTATATTTTTGTGCATTTCAAACTTTTTAAACACGTTCTATTTAGTAAACATGGTCATTTGTGGAAAATATGCTACTCACTTTTTGAAGTCTGTCCGTCAAATATGCGAATCTTGATATTTGACTCATTCAGAAGCTCCATTGCAAGCTCATCGGGATACGGATTGCGGTAGATGATCTCACTGATTCCCGCGTTTATGAGCATCTTCGCACACACTACACAGGGCTGAGTGGTGATGTATATAGAAGAACCCTCGATATCGATACCGTAACGCGCTGCCTGAAGAAGCGCATTCTGCTCCGCATGCAAGCCGCGGCAGATTTCGTGGCGCTGGCCCGAAGGAACACCGAGCTTTTCACGCAGACATCCGGTAACAGAACAATGGCGCAAACCCGTGGGTACGCCGTTGTAGCCAGTGGCCAGAATCCGCTTTTCTTTTACGATGATTGCCCCCACTGCTCGGCGCAAGCACGTTGTGCGTGTGGCAACCTCATCGGCCAAGGTCATAAAGTACTCATCCCACGAAGGACGCTCTTGCCGAATCATTGGATCCCCTTCCCCGCTCTTATGCCAGTTCGCTTTGGACCGGCGTGCCTTGGGTGCGAAAAATGCGATCACCCGCGTCACCAAGGCCAGGAACGATGTAGGCATCTTCGTTGAGACCCTCGTCGATAGCGCAGGTGAACAAGCGCACAGCAGAATCGTGCTCAAGCACAGTCTGCACGCCCTCGGGCGATGCAACGATAACGCAGGCGGCAATATCCGTTACGCCACGCTTGCGCAGCGCGTCGATTGCCGCGCAGAGAGATCCGCCTGTAGCAAGCATAGGATCGACAAGCAGCACCGAACGCTCGGCAATATAGTCGGGCATCTTCGCATAATACTCGTGGGGTTCGTGGGTTACCTCATCGCGATACATGCCCAAATGAGCAACAGGAGCAGTAGGGATAAGATCCAGCATACCGTCGAGCATGCCGAGCCCCGCACGCAAAATAGGGACGATTACAGGCTCGATGCCTCTGATGGAATCGCATTCGCACGTAGCGATGGGCGTTTTCACCTCAACTGGGCGCGTTGCCAGGTTCTGGGTAGCTGCGTAGCCTTCCAGGAGCGTAATCTCACGCACAGTCTGGCGGAAAAGATAATCAGGCGTATCTTCATTGCGGATCACCGACAGCTTATGCCTAATAAGCGGATGATCGACAACGGTCAAGCGCTCTTCGCTTGCGAAGTCCATGCGTTTCTCCTTACTACTGCGCGCATCTTCGCTGAACAGTGTATTGCTTTTGGCTGAATCAAAACAGGAAAAAGGCAGGGTTTGCGCATTCATAGCAAGATATCACCTGAAATAGGTGAGGCGGAATGGCGAACTGGGGGCGCCGATCGCGCCATCGTCCGACGATCCAACCCCCTTGCACAGACAGAGAGCACGAGCCTTGGGGAATATAGGGACAGGTCCCTATATTCCCCATCCAATGAAAAGAACCCCGTTTGCAACGCATTGAGCAAACGGGGTTCTTCCTTTGTGCACTATAACTAGGTGGGGAAATGGGACCTTCCCTATATTCCCACTCTACAGCTCAGGGTAAAGAGGGTGCTTGGCAATGAGATCCGCTACCTCTTCCTTGATCTGCGCGAGGCGTGCCTCGTCTTCAGCGTTGAATACCGTGGCAGCGATAAGCTGACCGATGCGATGGAATTCATCGGCATCGAAACCACGCGTAGTGCCCGCTGCAGTGCCAACGCGAATACCGCTGGTTACGAAGGGCGAACGCTTTTCATTGGGGATAGTGTTCTTGTTCACCGTCAAGCCCACGGATTCAAGAAGCTTCTCTGCATCTTTGCCGGTAATGTCGGCAGGAGTAAGGTCTACCAAAACCAGGTGATTGTCGGTGCCGCCAGACACCAGACGCAAGCCGCCTTCCACCATGCCTTCACCCATAGATGCGCAGTTCTTAACCACGTTTTCCATATACGTCTTGAACTCGGGCTTCAGAGCCTCGCCGAAAGCAACGGCCTTTGCCGCAATAACGTGCATCAAAGGGCCTCCCTGCGTACCAGGGAATACTGCAGAATTGATCTTCTTGGCCAGAGCTTCGTCGTTGGTAAGGATGAAGCCGCCACGGGGACCGCGAAGGGTTTTGTGGCTAGTGGAAGTTACCACGTGAGCATAAGGCACGGGGCTCGGGTGCAGGCCAGCGGCAACCAAACCGGCAATGTGAGCCATGTCGATCATGAGGTATGCGCCAACCTCGTCTGCGATTTCGCGCATGCGCTTGAAATCGATAACGCGAGGATAGGCGGAGGCGCCACCCACAATGAGCTTGGGCTTATGTTCTTTGGCAAGACGCTCGATCTCGTCGTAGTCGATAAGCTCGGTTTCGGGGTTAACACCGTAAGAGATGATGTTGTAATCCTTGCCCGAGAAATTAACGGGAGAACCGTGGGTAAGGTGACCGCCATGGTCGAGCGAAAGGCCCAGCACGGTATCGCCCAGGTTGATCAGCGCCTGATAGGCAGCAAGGTTGGCATTAGCGCCAGAATGAGGCTGCACGTTGGCAAACTTGCAGTCGAACAGCTTGCAGGCGCGCTCGATGGCCAAATCTTCAACGATGTCGACCTTTTCGCAGCCACCGTAATAGCGCTTGCCAGAATAACCTTCAGCGTACTTGTTGGTAAGTACAGTGCCCATTGCCTGCATTACAGCAAGTGAAGCAATATTCTCTGATGCGATAAGCTCGATAGTTGAGCGCTGGCGGGAAAGCTCCTGCCCAATTGCGTCTGCTATTTGAGGGTCTTCTGCTGCGAGATAGTCGTAAGACATATGCCGCGCTCCTTTCGAACTGCGCCTAGCACTTTTATAGTGCTCTCAAAGATAGCACAGCGTCATAAGAAAAGGAGCCATAGCGCCGCTCCTGCGGCCCTACGGCTCCTTGTTTTCGACAAATGTTACGTGCGCGAAACGAATCCGCCACGAACCCCTTAGCTACCGAAAGCCTCGGAAGCGGAAATGCCTCCACCGAACATGCTGTCAGCAAGCGCCTGCTGGTTGTCGGTGTTGTCCATGTCGAGCTTCCAATCCTTGCCGTCCTTGGTCAAGGTAAGGGTAACCTCGGTTTCTACCGGAGTTGCTGCATCGAGCGCCGCCATGAACGTCTTACCTGCATAAGCATAGATCTCGTCGGTGGTGCTGAAACCCTGGTTCATAGCATCATCAGCAAAGCTGTCGCCCCAGCTCGTAAGAACAACATAGAGCTGCTTGCTGGTGATCTTGGTGGTTGCCTTGGCGGTATCGCCGTCAACCTTCACATCGCCAATTTCATAAGAGAAGCCGTTCACCCAAGACTTGAACAGAGATTCCCCGTCCATACCCAGCTGCTCGAGCTGCTTCAGGTCAGAACCGCCCATTTGGCCAACGAGCTTAGATGCCTCATCGTCGCTGGGGTTGACGAACTGGGAAAGCTCGGCGTCGAGTGCCTGCTTCGCCTTCTCCTCTTCGCTTGGGCCGCAGCCAACAAGGCCGAGACACAGAATTGCCGCGAACAGCGCCACGGCTGCCGCCAAAAGCCAATGGCGGGCTTGCGTCTTTGCGTTGTCCATCTTTTCCTCCTTGCATTCGTCTTTCCGCACGAATGCAGAAAGATATCTTTTCAAGCTCGAACGAGCTTGTCCCAAACATATTTGCCCAAAAGGGACGCTATTGACGCATGTCAATTACGCAATATGCCATATTAACTGATAAATTGCTTTAATCAAGCGCATTGATCTTCTCAACTCGGCCAGCATGGCGTCCACCGGCGAATTCCGTGGCAATAAAGACATCCAAAATGCTTTCGTTGTCTTCCAGGGAAACGAAACGGCCGGAAAGCGTAATGACGTTGGCGTCGTTATGCTCACGGCAAAGAACAGCGAAATCGCGGCGCACCACATTGGCCGCGCGAATGCCCTCCATCTTACCTACCGCCATGGCCATACCGATGCCCGTACCGCACACCAAAACGCCACGCTCAGCAGCGCCCGACTGCACGTCTTCGCCAACCTTAACGGCGAAATCGGGATAATCTACACGGTTGTCGCTATCGGGGCCGCGATCGATAACCTCGTGGCCTTCGCCCTTCAAGTAAGCAGCAAGCTGCTGCTTTTGTTCGAAGCCAGCGTGATCCGATGCGATAGAGATCTTCATGATGCCTTCTCCTTTTCCGCGCTAAGGCGGCACACAGACGCAAGGCCGCACAGCCCCGCTATAGATAATCTATCCACATTATACGGAAGAAGCGCGCAAGCTTGCCCAGCTTAACGCTGCCGAAACGGAAAAGGCCCGTTGCGGCCGAAGGCTATCGGGAACGCGTCCTATCAACGCACTCATGCCAATAGTCGAGCATGCGGGAGCGCGTGCCGGCGCTCACATTCGACATGAAGGTGCGCTCAATGCCCCGCAAGCTCGCAATCTCTTCAGTGTTGCGCCAGAAACCCGTAGACAAACCAGCCAAATAAGCCGCCCCTAAGGCCGTACTTTCCACGCATTCAGGACGCTGAATGGCAGCACCCACGATATCGGCGCAACACTGAAGCATGAAATTGTTGCGACAGGCTCCGCCATCAACCGCCAACGCAGATACCGGAATTCCCGCATCGCGAGCCATGCCTTGCAGCACGTCCTGTACCTGGAATGCTTGCGCCTCGAGGCACGCACGCACTATGTGCGCTTTTGTGGCCCCGCGCGTCAATCCGTAGATGGCGCCGCGCGCGTTGGCGTCCCAGTACGGAGCGCCAAGCCCTGTGAACGCAGGCACCACGCACACCCCCGCCGAATCGGGCACGGTCATTGCGAGTTCCTCGGTTTGGGAAACATCGTCGACAATCCCCAGGCCATCGCGCAGCCACTGAATAAGGGCGCCTGCCATGAACACGCTTCCTTCCAGCGCGTATTCGAGACCGGCCGCATCCGGCGCAGAAGCAGCAACCGTGGTTACCAGCCCGTGGGTAGAAGCGCATAGCCGCTGCCCCGTGCTCATAAGCAAGAAACAGCCAGTGCCGAACGTTGCTTTCACCTGACCGGGCTTGAAGCAGCATTGCCCGAACAACGCCGCCTGCTGGTCGCCCGCTACACCGCGAATCGGAATAGCGCCGGCAATAACCGGATGGTGCATCATTCCAAAGTCGCTCGAAGAGGGACGTACTTCGGGCAGCATGGATTCAGGAACGTTGAACAACCGGCACAGCCATTCGTCCCACTGTCCCGTATAAATGTTGAAGAGCATGGTGCGGCTGGCATTGGTGGGGTCGGTCGCGTGGACCTCGCCCTGGGTTAGATTCCAAATAAGCCAAGAATCCACCGTGCCGAAAGCCAGCTCGCCGGCTTCGGCGCGCTCGCGCGCACCAGGCACCGCATCCAGAATCCAAGCGATTTTCGAAGCGGAGTAGTACGCATCGGGAATCAAGCCCGTTCTGCGCGTTACCTCAGCAGCGGTTTCCGCATCCGAGCAACAGCGCTCCACGATTTCGGTGGTGCGACGGCATTGCCACACAATGGCGTTGTGAATGGGTTCGCCCGTGACGCGATCCCATACAACGGTGGTCTCTCGCTGGTTAGTGATACCAATACTGTCTATTTGACTTGCTGATACACCTGTTGATACCAGCAATTCCGCCAGCACCTTAAGCTGACTGGAAAGAATGTCTTTCGGAGAATGCTCCACCCAGCCTGGTTGCGGAAACAACTGGGGAAATGAGCTTTGGGACATGCCCTTTATACGGCCCAGCCTATCTATCAAAACTGCGCGGGAAGACGTTGTCCCCTGATCAAGTGCAATTACATATTCGCCCATACTGGCTGCTCTCCTTGCTCTTCGGAGGGTTGAGGCTTAGCGTAGTTTAGTTTTCAGAAGCGCCGGATTCTGCAGCAGCGGCGCCCTCCTTCGCTGGCGCACCGCCTTCCTTGCCTTCAGCATTATGGGGCTGCGAAACTTCGCGCGTGCGCACCACGGCGTTCATGACCACACACTCGGTGAACCACTGCTCAACATCGGTGAACACATCAACGCGACGCGGCTCATTCAAAATCTCATGACGCATGTTCGGATAGATGATTTCGCGAACGTCTTCAACACCCTGGCTACGATACAGGTCAGCCGCCGCGCGAACACCTTCGCCGCACGCACCCACAGGGTCATCCGCACCAGCCACAAACAGCAGCGGCAGGTTCTTCGGCACTGCTGCCGCACTCTTTTTTGTTACCACTTCGGCGGTAAGGTCGGTGAGCGTTGCGTAGGCACCGGCAGAAAAAGCCTGGCCAGAAAGCGGGTCGGCCAAATAGGCATCAACGACAGCAGGGTCGGTGGAAATCCAGTCGGAATCGGTACGTGCATCTTCGATAGCGGAAGAAAACGCGCCGACTGTCAGCGAATCAAGCAGGCGAGAGCGATACGTTTCCCCGCGCAAGGTGCCAATCGCACGCGAAAGCGTACGGCCCAGCAGGGAAAGTGCACGAGGCTGATTGCCCGTTCCGCACAGCACGGCGCCTGTAAGGCCCTTCGGGTTGCGGGCAATGCAGGCACGCACCACAAAGCTTCCCATGGAATGGCCGAGCAAAAACAGCGGCAGGGCGCCTGTTTCACGGCTTGCCTTGAATGCGGCTTCGCGCGCGCGCAGCACATCGGCAACCAGGATGTCTTTCCCTCCTTGAAGAGGTATGCATCCCAGCTCATCGGAAGAAGAGACGCTTTTTCCATGACCGATATGATCGTGGCCGAACACAACATAGCCTAGGCCCGCCAAAAAACGAGCAAACGAGTCGTAGCGCTCAATGTGCTCCGCCATGCCGTGAACCAATTGAACTACACCACGACGACTGTATACCGGGTCGGGCAGCCACACCATAACGCGCAGCCACGATCGGCCGTCGGCGGAAAGCGTAGAGGTTTCTTGCACAAGAGGGTAGGTATTACGAGCCATAGCTGTGCCCCCTTTAGGAAAGCGCGCGAATATCGGCAACGGTAATTGCCCCCTCGCGCACCAACACAGGATGATCGCCCAAGGCGCAGTTAACGATAGTTGAAGCGATGCCGCTTTTTGGCTCTTCGTCAGAAAGCGCTGCACCCACCGCGGCAAATATTGCCGGATCGATTTCATCGAACGCGATGGTGTTCTTCTGTCCCGAGATGTTTGCCGAGGTAGTGGCCAGAGGGCAACCCGATTCCCCAATAAGAGCACGGGCCGTTTCATTCGCGGGCATACGCAGGCCGATAGTGCCTTCCTCCGAGCAAAAAGCTGCGGGCACTTCATCACTCGCCTTCACAATGATGGTAAGCGGACCAGGCCAAAACGTACGTGCCAAGGCAAAGGCGAAATCGGGAACCATCTTGCCGTAGCGCTCAAGATCTTCGATGCCGCCCACCAACCAGGCGATGGGCTTTTTCTTTTCGCGATGCTTGATGGCGTACAGAATATCGGGGCTCGGCGCATGCAGCACCGAAACACCCAACCCGAATAGGGTATCGGTCGGGAAAACGATAGGCTGACCGTTCTTCAGCGCTTCCAGCGCCTCTTCGTGTGTGTGCGCTCCGTTGGGCATTTTCATCAAAGCTTTCATGATTATGGGACGTTTCGCCACGTACTTTCGGACGCGGCATCAAGCCTTGTTGCAGGACTTCAATAATACCGCGCCCGCAGCGCGCAGCACAGTATTACCCGCAGATAATGGCTTGCTTTCAGCGAATCGTTACCTTGCTTTCCGGCGGCGGCTAAAAAAGAAGAGGGGGGCACGCTCTCCGCGTCCCCAGGCCCAGGCGCCGCATTTCGTGTTCAAAACCTCGTATCTGACCTCATCGGCACTCCCCCCCCAGGCCCAGGCGCCGCATTCCTGCGCCAGCCAAGGGAAAAAGCCTGAATGCAAGCAGAGTGCTCGCAGGTTTTTCGACCAGAAAGTAAGACGGACCCGATTGGCGCACAAACCGAAACCGCACTCGCAACGATTGCCGCCCCAAATCCGATGCCCCACGCTAGCCCCCCCCTGGGTTTAAAAACGAGGCCCCGGGAGCACATGCTCTTGGGGCCTTGACTCAAAATTAAACGTATCGCTCGGCGATTCTGCTGGCTATCCTCAAGCCATCGCAGGCGGCGGACATAATGCCGCCTGCAAAGCCGGGGCCTTCCCCGCAGGGATATACCCCGTTACCGGGAATCTCTTCGAGCTCTACGCCTTCCTTGGCGAAACGCGCCTGCATATCACGACCGCGACAAATGCGAACCGGCGAAGAAGATCGCGTTTCTGGAGCCGTCATCAGGGCATTCGGGTCGTCAAAGCCCTTCAATTTTCTGCCCAGCAGAGGCAACGCCTGCGCCAGCGATTCGGACACGAAAGAGGGAAAACACTCGGCAATGGGCGCTTCGATCACGCCGCGGGCATACGTTGGAGCGGGCTTTGCGCCCTTCACTGGGGCAAAGCCGCCCAAAAAGCTCTCCACGCGCTGGCTTGGCGCTTCGTAGGGTTTCCCGCCATGTTCTGCCGAAACACGGAATGCTGCCTGCTCTATTTCGCGCTGGAGCTGAACGCCTGCCAGCACATCGTTGCTTCCGAAATCAGCAGGATCGACGTTCACCAGCACTGCCGAATTAGCGTTCTTGCCTGCACGCGCATAACGGCTCATGCCGTTGGTAACGATGCCGCCCTCTTCGCTGGCGGCAGCCACCACTTCCCCACCAGGGCACATGCAGAACGTGTACACGCTGCGGCCCGTAGGCAAATGCACTGCTAGCTTGTATTCGGCAGCGCCCAAGGCGGGATGCTTCGATGCTTTCCCCCATTGAGCCTGATTAATGGCCTGCTGCGAATGCTCTATGCGCACGCCCACCGAAAAGGGCTTCTGTTCCATGGCGAAGCCCTGGTTGCGGCACAGCTCGAACACATCACGCGCCGAATGACCGCACGCCAACACCAGTTCAGCAGCAGCAATTTCTTCGTAAGCGCCCGTTTCCACGTTTTCCAGCTGTACGGTGGCAAGCTCACCTTCCGCAAAGCTCCACCCAGAAAGACGCGTGCCGAAACGCACTTCACCGCCACGCTCGATTACTTCGTTGCGCATAGCGCTCACGATACCGGGCAAGTTATCGCTGCCCAGGTGCGGATGGGCATCGATCAAGATGCTTTCGGGCGCACCGGCGTCAACGAACCAATGCAGCACGTGCTTCGCAAAAGGATTCTTGATATTGGTAGTGAGCTTGCCGTCTGAAAACGTGCCCGCTCCACCTTCGCCGAATTGAATGTTGGAATGGGGGTTCAAGGCGCCCGTTGCGTGGAAGGCCGCAATGTCTTCGGCGCGCCGCTCCACATCGAAACCGCGCTCTACCACCAGGGGGCGAAGCCCGCAGCGGGCCAGATACAGCGCGGCAAAAAGCCCAGCAGGACCCAAACCCACTACCACAACCCTGCCGCCCTGATTGCGATTGGAATGGGAGCAGTCGGGGCACGAAAGCGGCTCGTATTCTTTTGCCACACGGACGTTCAGGCCTTTTGGCGCCCTTTCAAGCAAGCGTTGTTCCTGAGATTGCGACAATTCGACGCGAAACGAAGTGGTGAAATGAACGTTGTTCCTCTTGCGCGCATCCACGCTTTTGCGCGTCAGAACAGCACTGCAGATATCGCACTCGGAAACGCCCAAGGCGCGCGCGACTTCCTTCGTTCGCATTTCGGTATTTTCCGGCAACGCCGCATCCAGCGAAAGGCGAATGCCCGAAATCTCTAGCATGACTGCTCCTTCTTTATCTTTCGTGCGATATCCTTGCCCGCAAGGATGCCGCATGTCCAAGCCCAATGCAGGTTGTATCCGCCGCACGGACCGTCAACGTCAAGCGCTTCGCCTAATACGTACAAACCCGGCTGGGCTTTTAGCTCCAACGATTCCGCGCGGACAGATTCGGGGGCTATGCCTCCGCGATGAACCTGGCACTGCGCTTCGTCCGCGATGCCTTGAACCGTTAGGGGAAATGCTTTCATGGTACGCGATATACGACAGCACAACTCCTGCTGCAGCGGTTCATCGGGCTGTATGCCAGATGCCATCAACAAAGCAGCGCCCAATTCGGGCAGAACGAATCCTCGGAACAATGTGATCGCCGGCTTGCCCTGAAGTCGTTCAACGCGCATACGGATAGCCGCTTCGGCTTCGTGGGTTTCCATGGTAGGCAGGAAATCGACTAGCAGCGTTTCGCCTGAACCCGCATACCGTGAAGCGTTGAACACTACGATGCCCGAGATGCCATAGTTGCGGAAAAGCACTTCGCCCTCTTCGGAAAAGCCGCTGTTCGGAAGGTTAATGCGAACATGGGAGCGTATGCCGTCCAGTTCTTCGCCCGATACGTTTTCAGGGAACGCTGCGGCAAGAGGGCCGAGCGTTGGACGCCACGGTACGGTAGGCGGCGCAATAATAGCACTGGCAAGCAAAGGGTCCGCACAACCACCACCTGCAGCGACAACTACTCGCCCTGCATGAACCATTGCCCGCCGCAGAGTTCCCTTGGATTCATTGACAGCCGCACGTCCGTTGCCCACAGCGGGATGCAACTCTTCGAGAAGAACGTCGAATCCATCATGGCTGCGGTGGATTTCAAGCGCCTTTACACAGGGATGGATATCAACAGCATGCGATGGCAGCGCCGCCGCAAGCACTTCCAGCACCGACGAAGCTTTGTTCGAAAAGGGGTACAACAGCCCGCCGCTTTCAGGAGCTTCGGCCCATACGAGGCCCAGCTTTTCAAACCAATTGACAATGGAGCGGACAGGGCTGCCATCAAGAAAGCCAAGGGTTTGGGACACGAATGCGCTATTCCAATAGCGGCTAACATCGAGCTGCGAATTCGAGAAGTTGCAGCGGCCGTTGCCACTGCGCAGAATAGGAGCGCCGATTCGTTTTCCCTGTTCAACCAAAAGAATGCTTGGTAACGCCCTTTCCGCCTTGCGAGCTTCTTGCAGGCATGAAGCGGCGCAGGCGAGGCCGGAGGCCCCACCGCCTACGATAACAAGATCGTACGAATCCTTGAAAGCAAACGGCTTACGCTGCTCGGCAGCCTGCCGTTTACGCTGTGTGTTTTTCTTTTTGCTCATGCATCACATAATACGTGAGCTCGTGGCAATTAACCGCTTGAAGAGCGCGGTGCCATGAAAGTCCAAAAGAAGCCTAGCTACGCAAAGCCGCACTTATGCGGCAGCAACCACACTGCCAACATCTGCTTGGGTGTCAGATGCGGCGCTGGAGCCTTCGCCGCCAGCGCCGCATTACAGTCTGAGATAGGCCGTCGATGAACTTCGGTGGCGATCATCCGGCGCATAGCTATGGCAAGATATCGCCCCGATGCGTTCCCGTGCTACCGGCCATGGCAGGATTGCGCCCTGGTGCGTTCCCAGGCTGCCGACCATGGCAAGATTGTGCCCTGGTGCGTTCCCAGGCTGCCGGCCGTGGCAAGATATCGTCCTGATGCGTTCACGAAGGGGCCTCGGACGGGAAAAACACCGGTTCGTGGCAACATATTGCCTGCATGCATTCAGATTCAGCTAATCTTGGCAAGATATGCGTGCCATGTATCTAAAAAGCCCCGCAGAGTGCCGTTGGGGAATGCGCCGCGCGAACATCTTGCCGCCAAGGGGCGTTTTCGCCGTCCGAAGCCCTCAAATCATGCACGGCGCACGAATCTTGCCATCCTCCGATGGCCCTGCCCCTGCGCAGGGGCTCCTGCCCGAGCAACCGCATCGCAGGATCGTCCTTCAACGGCTTGACCCTTGCCCAGGGGGGGTGCCTACCCCGGCGCCCCGCCAATACCCGCCACCCGCCAATGCCTGCCACCTGCCAATGCCTGCCACTTGCCGCGCCCATTGCAGCCAGAGACAAGCCGCCGATGAGCTTCGGCGGCGGTCATCCGGCGCATGGCCTGCAGTTCGGCCAAGCCCCGAGGGACCGCCGACTGCATCATCTCGACGGGCGGGCCGACAACGGAATGCTGCGCAGAACCGGGCCTGGATTCCAGAACCGTGAGCAAGCGGGCGCAGAACCGCCGGCGGAGACCGCAGGCCCGGCCGGGCCTGCGTCAGCGCTGCCAAAAACGCCCATCGAAAGGACGAGTCCCTCTTGGCGGAACTATAGGAACACCGCATCCATTTCCCATTGCGCAAAAAAGCTGACCCCAGGAATTAACCCCCAGGATCAGCTTTATCTGCGTTCTTAGCTGCATACAACCCGTCCGAGTTTCAAGCTGTTTTACGCTCGGCTCTTTTTCGGCTGGGATGCCGTCCGTTTTTCAAGCTTGCCCCAGCTGCTCAGCAGCGATTCGGCGCATCGAAACTACCAGTTGCGACGTTGCGAAGAACCACCTTTCGCCGGTCTGCTTCGCCGACAAGAAGGCTTACCTTGGCAACACGCTACTGGACGTCTGCCTTCCACAGGCCATGCAGGTTGCAGTACTCGTATACGGCGACAGGCTCTTCGCCAGGAACAACCGCAAAATCCGCCTTGGGCTCTTCGCCAGGCTGAAGATGCTTCACCTGGAAGCCCTTCGAGGTTTCCAGCACGATCATGGTGATGAAATGAGCCTCCATCATGGGGTGCAAAACGCTGCCAACCTCTACATGGATGGTTTCGCCAATCGTAACTACCGGCACATGCTTTTCAGCGGCACCGTCGGTTTCGCCCGCGTGGAGCAACGTCATTTCTTCGCCGCAGCAAGAAAGCGGAGCACCCTGGTCGAACAGCTTAACGGCAACGTTTCCGCAGTGAGCGCATTTGTAGAATTCGAGTTTCATGATATTCCCCCTTCATTTGGGACGCTGCCGATACATGGGCTCTTCGGCAGCGAGTTAACTTCTATACCTTTATTATGCTACTTCTGAAGTAGCATTTCTAGATAAGAATCGGCGAACGGTAATAAGGCGGTAAAAACTTCTTTTCCACCAGGCATTTTGTTGAGATATAAAAAGTATGCATGTGCCTGTTATTTCTGGAGGGCAACACCATCCCAAACCTCTCGCGGCAAGTGACACCTTCCGCCCTTCAGCAAGAGAAAACTGCTATCCACCGTTTCCACAACAGACAGCACCCTCCCATCTTTCTGCGGCAGGCAGCGCCCGCGCCCAATCCCCTTATGGCAAACGGGGGCCTTCTTGAGGATGCTTGGTCTTCAGCGCATACACCAAAAGTGCTATGCCCGCCACAACAAGCGGCACCGAAAGCACCTGCCCCATAGTGAGCCATCCGCCCCACAAATAGCCAAGCTGAGCATCGGGCTGACGCACGAATTCAATAAGGAAGCGGCAGATGCCATACCCTACCATGAACACGCCGAAATATGTGCCACGCGAAAACGGCGGACGCTTACGCGACATCACGAACAAAATGGCAAACAGCAGCACACCTTCCAGCAAGGCTTCGTACAGCTGACTGGGATGACGCAGCTCCATACCGGCAGAGCCACCGAACGCTACGCCCCAGGGAAGATCGGTTGGCGCACCCCACAATTCACCGTTCACGAAGTTTGCGCAACGGCCGAAGAAAAGACCGATGGGGACACCGATTATTGCCAGATCGACAAGGGAAAGGTAGGGCATGCGCACCATACGCGCCGCCACGATGCCCGCCACGAGCGCACCGATAAAGCCGCCATGGAAGCTCATCCCCCCACGCGAGAACTCAAGGATGGCCAACGGGTTTGCGGCATACATATCCCAGTTATAGAACAGCACGTAGCCCAAGCGACCACCCACAATAACGCCAATCATGGCGCACAGCATAATGATGCACAGCGAATCGAAATCGAAACGCATCTTCCAACGCTTCCCCACCGCATACATAATGGCAATGACGCAGATAAAGCCCGCCACATAGGCAAGGCCGTACCAACGCGCCGAAAAAGGGCCAATGGTAAAAGCCACAGGATCAAGGCTCTGGTAAAGGTTGTTCAGCATGTATCCCTTTCGCTGCCCTAACAGGCAACCGTCTTCTACGTTCTAGCGCTAGCGCGATCCCGCCAGAAAGGCCAATGGAGGCGTGCAATTCAAAAGGCCGCAACACCATATCTCGTCCGCCCGCTGAACGCGGAATGCGCTTTCGTTTTACTGGCGATTACCCTAGCACACCTTGGCATGCAAGCCACGAGTAGGTTGCCGAAACAGGAAAGCCACCACGCCAACGCCGCCTTCAGCATCTTTCGCTACAGCAGCTACAGCAGTCGGCCACAAAAAGAAAGCCGCCCCGGAAGGCGGCTTTCGTTTACTTTTCAGCATTCGTCGAAGGCGCATTGCTTAGGAAGAACTCGCAGAAACGGCAGATATCCTTCACGCTTTGCTCCCTGTCGATATCACACCTAAACAGCAAATCAAGGTTCGAGGTTACCTTGTGGGTCGGACGTTCGCAGGCTGCAAAATGGCAATCTGCCGGGCACGGCTCACCAGGTACGTTATGAGGGCAGCGCGACTGCATTTCGTCGTCGCAACCACGGAGTTCCCAGCAATGCATAGCGCACTCCTTAGGATGCGGGCACTACGCGGGTTACACCAGGAACGCGATCCTTCAAAACGCGCTCAACGCCATGAGCGAGCGTCATCTGAGACATAGGGCAGCCCTTGCAAGCGCCCTGAAGTTCAACGGTAACCACGCCTTCTTCGTCAACGTCTACCAGCTGAACGTCGCCGCCATCTGCCTGGAGGGAGGGACGGATGAGCTCGAGCACTGCAGCTACATCGGACTTCTCTACCATACTTTTCTCCTTACATTTGCCGGGGCCCGCAGTTGCGAGCCCCGTTTCTGCTTTATTCCTGGGTCATTCTATCATGCACAAAGCGGCCGATTCGCTCGAAATCGGCCACGAGCGTTTCCATGCGCGTAGGGTCATGAAGCGCTGCGGCGGGATGATACACCGGCGCCACCAAAAAGCGTCCGGTTTGCCGCACCGTGCCACGCAAATGGCTCACCCCCATGTCGGTTTTCTGGATGAACTGAGTGGCAAAATTGCCCATGGTGATGAGCAGCCACGGACTGATAGTTTGCACCTGCGTGCGCAGAAACGGGGCGCACGCTTCGATTTCCGACGCTGAAGGATTGCGATTCGACGGCGGTCGGCATTTCAGCACGTTGGCGATAAACACCTCTTCGCGACGAAGATGGGCATGCCACAGAAGCTCATCGAGCAATTTGCCAGCGGCACCCACGAAGGGACGTCCCTGTAAATCCTCATATCTACCAGGGGCTTCTCCGATAAGCATGATACCCGCATGAGGATCCCCTTCGCCAAACACCGTGTTGGTTCGGCCTTCGCACAAGCTGCAAGCATGACATGCCGCCACTTGCTGGGAAAGTTCGTCAAGGGGAACCGCTTCGATCTTCATGGTGCTGCCTAACGGTAATAGCGTGGCATGCGGTGCGAGAAGCCGATGGTTACCTCGTGTTCGATGGTAGCTGCGCGCTTTGCCATAGTGGTGATGGAGCAATCGACCGTAGGATGCGGACCGGCGATGATAACTTCGTCTCCGATGTGCGGATCGAGCGTAGGAGCCGAAACGCGCGAGCGAAGATCAACTTCGAACATGCACTGATCCATGCAGATGTTACCCACCTGATGAACCGCACGATCATTAAAAGCAAAGTCGATTTTGCCCGAAAGCAAGCGAATCAGGCCATCGGCATACCCGATAGGAACCGTGCAGATCTTCACGCTGCCAGGACTGCGGTAGTTCATGCCGTAGCTTACGCCTTCGCTCATGGGCACCGTCATAACGTTGGTGATGCGCGCATGCACGCTCATTGCAGGACGCAGGTCGATGAGCTTGTGCGTATCGGGCGCGGCTTGGTAGCCGTACATGGAAATGCCCAAGCGGCACATGTCAAAGTGGGTCTTCGGGAAGCGATACGTTGCCGCGGAGTTATCGCAATGGACAATGCCCGGGTCGAAGCCCGCCGCCTCGATGGAACGCATTGCTTCGACGAAGCGCTTGATCTGGATCTGGAAGTCGAGCGTTTCCAGGCTGTCCGCCGTAGCGAAATGAGTGAAGCAGCCCTTAAGCTCTAGGGCACGATGGAAGCTTACCTGGTGAAGGAATTCCACTACGCTGTCGTAATGCACACCAATACGATTCATGCCAGAGTTGATGGCCAGATGGTACGGAGCCTTCAAACCCTGCGCATCAGCAGCTTCCGCATAGGCAATGGCAAATTCGGAAGTGTAAACCGCGGGCATGATGTTGTAGTACAAAAGCAGCGGGATGGCCTGGGCAGGAGGTTCCGCCAGCATCAGGATAGGCTCGCGCAAGCCAGCGTTGCGCAGCTCGATTCCCTCATCAACCGTGGCAACACCCAGGTAGGATGCGCCCGCAGCCGTTGCAGCCTTGGCAACCTCAACAGCGCCATGGCCATATGCGTCAGCTTTAACGACGGCAAGAAGACGGCAGCTGCTTCCCAGCTGTTTTTTGGTCTGAAGCACGTTGTACTGAATGGCGCTTCGATCAACTTCTACCCACGACCAACGCCTATCGTATTCGGCAATTGCCTGCACTTCTTCCTTGGAAAGCGTAGGCGTCGGAACGCTGGCTTCCTTCGGCTCTTTATGTTCGGCGCGAAGGAGCGCATCAAGCGGATTGGTATTCTGCTCTTTGGCTTTGTTCGCAAAGCCAGTAAAGCCATTAGGTAGGTCTTGCACGAAGAGCCCTTCTTTCGTTGTATAGGATAAAGAAGAGTATACCGCGCCACGCAAGAGGCTTGCAGTAATCGCGCCATATAGGCCCTTTGGCCCCAGGCTCGCGCCGACGGGACCGAAGCGCAACCGGCTGACACTCGGGGTGGGATCGCTCCGCCGCGCAGCAATGACGCCCTTCGTTCTGCACCGCTGACGCAGGGGGACTTCGCGTGTTCTACGCAAGATACGACCCATTGCACTAACCATCCCGCCGCGACACCTACCCGTTGCGGCTCTACCGGCTACGGAAATAACCCCGCTGAGGCAGCCCCTCGTTACAGCACTGCCGGCTGCGGCACCTCCTTCGCCGCGACACTGCCGGCTGCGGCAAGCTTCCTGTTTCAGCGCCGCCGGCTGCGACACCCGCCCCGTTGTCGCAATCCACTCGTTTTGAAAACAAAAATCTCGCCCTTTCTGCAACTTTTTTTCGATTGGCAATCCTCGCCCACCCGCAAAAGACGGAAAAAGCCTCCCAACAGTTAATTTGCTGCACTTTTGAGCCAATATCAGTATTTAAAGAAATCGCAGCAGCCCCTAATCGCAAAAAAGTTGCAGAAAGGGCGAGATTTTTGTTTTTACGCTTCCGAAACGGCACTATTGGATTCAGCGCCATGAAACAACGTGAACAGCTGGCACGCGAAGGCAACGCTGGCGATTGATTTCGATATCCTTCACACCGCTTTCCCATGAAATTAAGAAACGTCTGTCATATTTCCCAACATGGCAATTTTCATCGGACATAAAACCGCCCTGGCATATTGGCAAACCCATGATAGAAATTGGGCGCAACCCATTTCACAGGCAGCACCACAAGAAAACAACTCCCCTTATTACTCCCAAATGGATACTGGCATCCTCTGGAAATTCGGCATCGACGAAAAGCCTGTGTCGATCTTGGTTTCTTGCAAAGCAAACATGAGAAAGTCGCAAAACCTCTCTCCTCGCATTTGGTCGGGGAAACATCCCTCCCGTTCGTTCTACAAGATCGCGCAGGACTTATACGTAAGCACGCCAGAAGCAACGTTTCTGCAGCTCGGAAAAGAACTAAGCTTGGTACAGCTCATCACTGTCGGATATGAGCTTTGCGGTTCTTACGGACTTAGCGCTCAATCCAGCAGCGGCTTTCTCCGAAGAAATCCGCGCAGCAACCCCCAGCTCATCGAACGTTATCTCGAGAAATGCGAAGGAATTCACGGGGTCAAGGCGGCGAAACGAGCATCGAGTTACCTTGTAAAAGGATCCGCCTCTCCAATGGAAAGCTTGCTTTCGATGCTTCTTTGCCTCCCTCCTTCGCTAGGCGGTTTTGGCCTGCCCCGCCCAGAGCTTAACCACCCTATCGCGACCAACGAGGGAGGCGTCGCGATTCGTCGATGCGATTTATGCTGGCCCAACCAGCGGTTCGCACTCGAATACGACAGCGACACCTTCCATTCGAACACAAGCAAGCTTCATCTTGATTCAAGCAGAAGATCAACCCTGGAAAAGGCAGGGATTCATGTTGTCTCCGTCACGAAAAACCAGGTTTTCAGCAGGGGCCAACTATTTAACCTTGCAACAATAGCATCGAAAAGACTGGGGAAACGCCTTTCCCCCACACCCTTCAACTTCGCCCAGAAACAAGACGAAATCTATCATGCCACTTTTGAATAACCGCTGATCATTGATTTGATAAAGATTTTTGGCACCAATCAATCCAACAATAATGCGCCATGTCGAAATCGTTGGGTGGTAGAGTTTTTCAGAGCACGTCATCCTGGAATACGAAGGCAAGCTCAGGCTTGCGTATGCGAGCAAGGAGCAATAAGTGGATGCCACAGAAATGGAACTAGCCGGACAGATAAAGAAGCACCGCCAAGCACTGGGCATTTCCCAAGAAGCGCTAGCGGAAAAAATCTACGTTTCCCGCCAGACCATTTCGAATTGGGAAACAGCACGCACGTACCCCGATGTTCAGAGTCTGCTTTTGCTCAGTGTTGCCTTCGATATCTCTATCGACGAACTGATAAAAGGAGACGTGGAAACCATGGAAGAATCCGTCCGCAAAGCAGACCACAGCCTTATTTGGATGTATGTCGCCGAAATGATGCTAACCGTTATTGCGATAGTCGCCTTGTTCTTTGCGCTTGACAGCTTTATTGAGAAAAACACCGCATCGGGCTTTGCCTGCCTGCTCGTTTTCTTGGCAACTTTCGCCACTGCTCTTGGGCTTAGCTTTGCCGTAAACAAGACAAAAGTCCGAAATAATATCCTTACCTACCAGGAAATCCTGGCGTTCTGCGCAGGCGAAGAGCCCAACCGCACCTCGCGATACAATGCCTTCGTACGCAAACATAAATCCGCGCACGATATGCTTTTGGTGACGCTCAGCGCAATCTTTGGCGCCGCGTTCGTCGTTGTTCTTCGCTTCATATTTTAAGAAACGTTGCGTCACTTAAATAACTCGTTGCGATACCATAGTGAAAAAGAAAAAACTCCGTTCTGAGGAGCCGCTATGACCAAAGCAAACCCGCAAGCACCAACCAACGGCAACATTCGTGTGCCGTTTGACCAGCGTGATGACGCAACTTCCGATGTGTTCTTCACGCGCGATCTTTCACCTGAAGGCCTGCGCCGTGCGGTCGCCAAAGTCGCTCCGCAGCTTAGCGGCAAGATTGCTATCAAGTTGCACACTGGCGAAAAAGACGGCCCCAACATCATCCCTTTCGACTGGGTCAAGGAGCTTGTTCAGCAAGACCTACCCGATGCCACCATCGTCGAAACCAACACCTATTACGAAGGCGACCGCTACACCACCGAACAGCATCGCGAAACCATCGCCCACAACGGCTGGACGTTCTGCCCGGTAGACATCATGGACGAAGAAGGTGTTGCTACCCTGCCCGTTGCCGGCGGCAAGTGGTTCGATGAAATGCACGTAGGCACCCATATGCTGAACTACGACTCGATGCTCACGCTTACCCACTTCAAGGGCCACACCATGGGCGGCTTCGGCGGATCAAACAAGAACCTGGGCATTGGCTGCGCCGACGGCCGCATCGGCAAAGGAGAAATCCACACCGTGCCTGGCTCTGACAATCTGTGGTCCATTGCCGAAGAAGAGCTGATGGAACGCATAACCGAATCTACCAAGGCAACCATCGACTTCTTCGGGAGCAACATTGTGTACGTCAATGTTATGCGCAATATGTCGGTGTCCTGCGACTGCGAAGGCACGGGTGCTATGCCGGTTGTCACACCGAATGTGGGAATTTTGGCATCGACCGACATCTGCGCCATCGACTCCGCCTGCGTCGATCTGGTGTACGCCATGACCGAAGCGGGGCTCTGCGACAACCACGACCTTGTCGAACGAATCGAAACGCGCCATGGCCTGCGTCAGCTCTCGTATATGCACGAGCTGGGCATGGGCAACTGGAAGTATCGCCTGCTCGACTTGGACAACCGCGAAACAGAAATCACCCAAGCTGAAGCTGTTGCGCACGTAACGCCTTTCGAAGGGTAAGCAGCCCCAGAAGCGCATGCCTTCGCCCAGGCCCTTGAGGCGCCGGCGCCCCGGGCAACTCGCTTCAGCAGGCACGTCCTCGACGGCTGCACCCGACGTGTCTGCAAGCGCCCCCTTACAAGCCGCCTCGACAGAGTGTGGCTTTTGCACCTTGTCCCAGCAAGCTTTTTAGCCCTGGGACGAGAGCCCCCAGCAAACTATTTTTGAGTCTGGGAGAAGGGCACAATATGGGATGAGTCCATTAAAGGACAAAACACAAGAAGGGCTCGCAAGCTTTACGCCTGCGAGCCCTTCTGAAAATATCAATCCGATGTTCTAGCGATTGATGTTGTAGAACGCCTTCATGCCAGCGTACTGGCCGGAATCGCCCAGCTGCTCTTCGATGCGGAGGAGCTGATTGTACTTAGCAACACGGTCGGAGCGGCAAGGAGCGCCGGTCTTGATCTGGCCAGCGTTGGTTGCAACCGCGAGGTCGGCGATGGTAACGTCTTCGGTTTCGCCGGAACGGTGGGACATGATGCAAGCATAACCTGCCTGCTTTGCCATCTGAACAGCCTCGAGAGCTTCGGTGAGGGAACCGATTTGGTTAACCTTTACCAGGATTGCGTTAGCGCAACCAAGCTCGATGCCCTTGGCAAGGCGCTTGGGGTTGGTTACGAACAGGTCGTCGCCAACCAACTGGACCTTGTCGCCGATGCGATCAGTGAGGGCCTTCCAGCCATCCCAGTCCTCCTCGGCCATGCCGTCTTCAATGGAGATGATGGGGTACTTCTGAACCAAAGCCTCCCAGTAGTCAACCATTTCAGCGCTGGTGAGTTCGCGGCCTTCGCCAGCCAAAACGTACTTGCCAGTTTCAGCGTTGTAGAACTCGGTAGAAGCCGGGTCCATAGCGAACATGATGTCAGAACCGGGCTTGTAACCAGCCTTTTCACATGCCTCAACGATGTACTTGAGGGGCTCTTCGTTGGTGGTGAAGTTAGGAGCGAAGCCGCCTTCGTCGCCAACGCCGCCACCAAGACCAGCCTCGTGCAGAACCTTCTTCAGAGTGTGGTAGATCTCCGCACACCAACGCAGCGCCTCAGCGAAAGAGGTTGCGCCAACAGGCATGATCATGAATTCCTGGAAGTCCACGTTGTTGTCTGCATGCTCGCCGCCGTTCAAGATGTTCATCATAGGCGTGGGCAACATGTTGGCGTTTGCGCCGCCAACATACTTGTAAAGAGGAAGCTCTGCAGATTCTGCAGCGGCCTTGGCAACAGCCAAAGAAGCACCAAGAATGGCGTTTGCGCCGAAGTTGCCCTTGTTTTCGGTGCCGTCAAGCTCAAGCATGATCGCATCGATACCGCGCTGATCGTCGGCTTCCATGCCGATAAGAGCATCAGCAATCTCTTCGTTGACGTGAGCAACAGCCTTCAGCGTGCCCTTGCCCAAGTAACGCTCGGAATCGCCATCGCGAAGCTCCACTGCTTCAAAAGCACCGGTGGATGCACCGGAAGGAACAGCAGCACGACCTGTTGCATAATCGTCGAGAACAACCTCTACCTCTACCGTGGGGTTGCCGCGGGAGTCAAGGATCTCACGACCGAACACATCGATGATGGTACCCATGTAATTTCCTCCTTGGAAACGTTTTGTTCAAACACTCGAATGATACCATGCGCCCCGCATTCAACCCGCCCCGCGCAGGCAAGCGCAACGTTTACAGCTAAAGAATGCACGCTACCACCACCAACAGAGCCGAACATGCCAAAAAAACAACCGCTTGCCGCGGGCATACATGGGGCTCCTCAAGGCTGGTTCGCTGGGTGCAGCCGTAGCAACGCGCCACCATGGAAACACTTAAAGTGTCGGCACGGCGAAACAAGCGCACTACCAAGGGGATGAATACCGTTCGATAGGCGAACAGACGCTGCCAAACACTGCCGCTTTCCAACCGTGCGCCGCGCGCCGTTTGAGCGCTGCGGACCAACGCCAATTCCTCTGCGGTGAGGGGAATAAACCGAACTGCAAGGGAGAGCATGGTGGCCACATCGTCAACTGGAACGCGAAAGGCGCGCAAAGGCTGCATCAGCGATGCAAAAGCGCCCGTCAGCGCTTCGGCGGAAGTGGTAAACGAAACAGCGAAGCTCGCCCATAAGATAAGAAGGATGCGAACCGCGTAGAACAAGGCGAACATGCATCCTTGCGGCACGAACCCAAACGTACCAGCCAGCACAACGGGCTGCCACCCTTCGGCAAAGCCAGCAGAAACGCCGCCGAGCCCCGATTCGGCAAGACTTCCGACATCGAAGGCGAATGCATTGCACACCCAAATAAAAGCTAGCAACACCACCAAGGGGAGCGACAATGCGCCCAGTCGCGCCAGCGGCATACGTCCCGCCACAACCACCGCGGCAACCGCCAGCGAATAGAGGCCAAGACCCCGCCAGGTATCGACGAAGAACACTCCTACCGAAAACAGCAATAACAGCACGAGTTTCACGCGCGCATCGGCACGATGAATGGGGGTATTTCCCTGAATATATATGCGTAATGAAGCCGCCATGATGCAAGTATGCCATGCGGCGCTAACGGCGAACGCGCACAACGGGTTATCGCCGAAAAGAAACTATCGTGCGCCTGCGGAGGTAGCGCAAAATCGTTTGCGCACTTTGAAAGCTGAACACGCCCAGAAAAGAAAGGACATGGCGCGTGCCGCCAACATGACTTGAGTGTCGAATCCAATCATGCTAGGAGGCAGGCCATGTCCAGCCAAGCCAATGACTTATAAGAAAGAGAGTGTTAAATTTCCCGGTTCCTTCTCTTCAATGCAACCAAAACAACCCCTGCACATACGCTCAGTAATAGGGCGGCAAACGCATAAGGAACCAAACTATCACCTGTCGCTGCAGAAACAGAGGTGTCGTTCGTATTGCCTGCTTTCGTTTGGTCTAATTCTGCACCCGAGTTATCTGGGCTGTTAGGACTAGTTGGGCTTGATGGATTATCGGGAGTAGTTGGGTTTGATGGAACATCGGGAACGATTGGCTCAACAGGAGTGTCGTCTTCCTTTACAGCAACATCAATATTCAAGCGCTCAGAATAGTCGTCAAATGACATTCCTTCCCTGTAAGCGCATATACGATACTTCGTGTTTTCCGTTACCGTTATTGGCCCCGTATATTCCATACGGGTACCCCCTTCTTCAGGGGTCTTACAAGGACAGGTGTTATCGGTGGTGTAATAGATAGTTGCTCCCTGCGTTGCGCAACTCAAATCAAGAATTGTACCCTTTGGCACCGTTATGCTGTTTTCCTTAGGCGAAGTAGCATCAAACACCACGTCGCCAATCCTCGCTACGGGACGAGAAGGCTGAGCGGCATCATTGGTGGTACGAACCATAATTGTTTTTGCAAGACCCGTACCTTCAGCTTCAAGGGTAAGTTTAGTTAGACCTACAAGACCTCCTTTAAGAGCAAATTGCGCCTTACCTTCTGAATCGGTTACCGCTTCCGCATAAGAATTGCCCTCAATAGTTGCGATGCTCGATGATTCTAATTTTGCGATAACTTTTTGACCAGAAACGGCACTGCCGTCGCCATAGCGAACATACGCAATAACTTGCACCGATTCGCCGTTTTGCAGAACAACTGCATTTTCATAATTCGCTACCAATTTGCTTGGATACTTTTCAACCGTAAGGGACTTTCGCCAATTACCATTGCTTAACTGTGTTCCGACATAATTCTGAGCACCCTTTATGCCAAGTTCAATCTGCGAACCTTGCGATAATTCCTGCTTAGGATACACACGTAACGTCTTGGAAAGTATACCGTAGCCATCAGACTCCGATGCCTCTTGGGGATCAACCCACTCTATATGGTCAACATCCAACCCACTGACATCCAAATCATCCTTGGCTTTCATATATTGGCTAAACTCAAGTTCGATATAGTCTGGATTAGCTTTCGAGAGAACCACTTCAGGAGCAGCCTTTGACCTCAAACTGACCTTGTGCCCCGTTTGGATAGGCAAAACAGGTAACCAGTCAGTAGAAGCCTCTTCGTATCCTTCCTTTGTCACCTTGACTTTATATTCTCCGGTGGGTACATCCCAAGCAAAGGCACCATCGCTGCTCGTAATCTGAGGATTGATCTGCTCATACGCTTCCGCATCCCAGACCTCTTCTCCAAGACCAAACATTCCTTTGGTGTATACCTGAGCAGTAGCGCCTTCTACCACATTGTTTTCTAAGCCCTCATACACAATACCTGATGGGTCGAGGATAGATTTTGCATTAACCAAGCGCTCCCCATACGAACCAAAATTAGAGCCGCCGCCATTCGTGGCTCCGTTGTTTTTCGATTCGTCGTTATCCTTCTTTTTCTTTGTACCCTTGCATACGCTTTCTCGATACTTCGTTGCCTTATCGTAGGCGTTTTTACGAATATCAAGCGTGGTCGAGCGTGCCACATGAATAGCTGTTGAACCCGCATCGTAACCAAGAGAAACGCCCGTAATAGCTTTATCATAGGTGCCAAATGAAGTGAAAGCGCCCACTACGGTAAGCACCGTAGTTGTTGTTGCGACTCCCACATCCCAACGATTGTGATTGCGTTCTTTCTTTAGCACTTCCTGATATTTTTGAGCCGCTTTCTTTTCGGCACGTAAAGCAGTAAGGCAATTAGAACAATCACTATCACAGGGATTTTTCGCTTCATAATACGCAATCCATTTGTCAATAATTTCAATGTCGTTTTCAAGCATGCTATAGGTATCTTCAGACTTGATATACGAATCAGTTGCGCGAGTCATTCCTACGGCAGCGCCCCCAATGCCCAAACCCTTCATGGCATAACTCGCTGCTTTGCACTTTGCCACACCCGCATTTATTTCATTCTTGCAGGCATCGTTTAAATGAGCTTTCATCCAACTGCGACCCAAAATAAGCTGCTGTCTTACAGGAAGAAGGCTTAGCTGACGCATAACAACATTCATTTCATACGCATCAGCACCATGCTGAAGATAACTTCCGAGTGCATCTGTTAACAAACCCGCCGAATCAAGACCAGCCGACCACGCAGCATCAGTCCAAGCGCCTTTCTTGAAGCTGCTACCGTCATACGTAGATTTGTAAGTAATATCTCGAGAAGACCCATCGCTTTTTGGGCCCGAAACAACCGATGTTGAACCCGAATATAAACCGTCTGCTTTTTCTGAAGGTGAAACATAGGTAGTACCCGTTAAACCGTTTATCGTTTGACTGACAACGCTTTCCCCTGAAGCGTTTTTACCATCAGAGATCGATACCGTCCCCTGCGCCTGCTCCTTTAGTACAGCATTGCCTACCCCTGTAAGCGATTTATAGTAGGAAAGATCGTGATCAAGCCCTGCGCTTTTAGCAATTTCCTTGCGAACCATATTGGCAGCTGACGTTGCCTTTTTCGATCGTGCTATTGTGCCAGAAATCCTATCATTAACCACCTTCACGCTCTCTTTAGCTTTTGCTTTATCGGCCTCTGGCAAATCAGGCGCTAAGCTGTCTATTTCATCATCAGTGGGTGGTGTCCAATTCTCAAGCTCATCGTCGTTAAAAAAGTCAGCATCATCAGAGAACAACCATGCCTCAAAGTAGTTTAGGTTATCGAGTCCATCGGCACTTTCGAATCGATTATCCTCAAAATAAGAGGTAGGGTCTGACAGCTCTTCCTTGTAGCTTTCCAGCTCTTTAATTACCTCATTAGCTTCAGCTTTATCTTCGGTTGTCGCATCGGGATCGTCTAAGATAGCTTGCATATTCCCAACCAAACCATCCAGACCATCCTCTCCCTCTTTTAATATCGTCTTAGTGTCATCACTGACGGTATAGTCTGCAATGATCGGACGCATAGCACTGAGCTGTGCATTGAGTTCATCTTCCGTACGCTTTTTTGCTTGTTTGGCAAGGTTTTCCTCATCCAAATTTGCTTTATAGGCAAGGTCGAACATGTCAAAGCGATAACTCTTAGGAATTAATAGATCTTCCTGTGCAAGAAGTTCATCCTTTGAGAATGTGCCAACTTTATCGCCTTCCCTGCTCAGTAAATCAAGATACGACTCATCCACATATTCACCCGCATAGCGTGTTAGCCCGTTTTCGCTTGACACCTTAGATAACGTTATTGGTACCGTAACGTCGCCTTCGCAGTCTGCATACATAAGCAACGTATCATCCGCGTTGGTTTCTTGCCCATTGCCTTTTACGGTGATATCAAAACTCCAGTATGCATTTTCCTTCCTGCGCAGCTGATAGGTAATAGTGATGTGTTCATCCGTTTCTTTACCATCAGAAATAACCTGTTGTGTCACTCCATGGTTCGTTATATTGAACTGCCACAATTGAGCAGAGTCTCTCCATGTTCCATAAGCAAAGGTATTGGAAGTTGTTCCTTTCTTAGTGATTTCTGCCTCAACTTTTATTTGATCGTTCGTCAAACACAAAGAGGAGAGTTCGGCGGGAACAGAGAACGTGATTGGGCAACGGCCTAATTCGTTTGTTGTTCCCCCACCAAGCTGAACATCTCCGATCTTTACCGCAACATCAGAACCAGGTTCCGCATAAACCGTAGCCGTATTGCCTTCGCTTGCAAGGTAGTCGCACCCCAATTCCATGGTTGCATCAGACGCAACAAAAGAAATATTGGCAGCAGGTGCTGTTTTCCCTCCCACAGTTAGATACACGGGTAAGGAATAAGGCTGCGCTTTCGTAGGCTTGAAGCTTATATAAAGAGTCCCCTGTTTTGACGTATCAGGCAGCGAAAACTCGACAGTATCATCGGTGACAGAAGCATATTTTCCTGCCACGTAATTTCCGTCAGCTTCTTTTGCTCCTGCCGCTAAATCAGTGTAGGAATTTCTGGGTAGTTCAAGTTTTATCGTAGCTGCTTGTTCGCGCGTAAACGAGTAGTCAATCGCCATGATGGCTTCAACGCCAACAGCGACCTGTGATGGTTTAACATTCCCTGTAAGTGATGAAACATTCATGCCTTGAAGAATGCTCGACAGATCGAAATCCGGCACATCAAGCGTTATTGTTTGCTGGGCACCATCTTCAACATGAAATGCCTGCTTAGCATAAGGCACTCCCATCCTGTTGAGGCCCGCAATGGTTCGAACATTAAAGTCAACAACATCGCCCAAAAACGCAACTGCCGTATAGTCCCCTGGAGCAAGCTGATTGGTTGAATAAATCCATGAGGGATCGTTTTGGTTATCGGGCCAAACAATATCGGTGTAATTGTCTTCGATACACGTGGAGCTGTCACTCGTTCCATTAAAAACCAGCACGCGACTACGCGTTCCAGAGCTGTTCACTGCGGTAATTTCAGCCGAACCCCAAGAAGGAAGCGCAACATCAAAAACGCCCGTCTCGGTGTTGAGGAAGGTAGGTTGACTTGCTGATACCTTAAGTTTAGATCCTTCCTTTGGAGAAAGTTGGCAGGTCATTTTTGTAGTCTCGAGATTTGAATGAAGTTCTTTTGCTCGTTCTTCCGAAAGAACTGCTCCCAAACCCGCTAACTGATAGTCTTTTTCGGGTTCAAGAAGTTCATCATTAAGTTTTAAAGTAACGTCAAATTGATCTAGCGAGCCAAACGAAACAAAGACGTCATCGCCATTTTCATCTGTCCCTTTTCGATATTTCGCGGTAATGCCCACTGAGCGATCAACAGGCGCTTCATGAAATGCGTCAAGCGCAACCGTGCCAATATCCCAATCGCTCGTCATTTCTTCAGCACTACGAACGAATTCCTTATCATAATACCCTTGAAGCGATACTCGTATTGATGCCTGCGCATTGGCAACTGCATTAACGCTAAATGATCCATCTTCATTTATTTCAATTTCTTTTGTTGTCCCAGTTTGCGTAAGGAAAGCTTTCGCTCCTGAAGGCAGCGAGCCGGTCACTTTCAGTTCTTCATCGAGCCACAAAAAGGTGTAGCAAGGCTTTTCTTCGCCTGTGTCGCTACTGGTATATGTTTTATCTTCAGCAACATTTTCATACCAATCGGCAAATTGCCTTACCATAGTGGGACTGCCATCTGCCTTCTTTGCATAGGCAATAATCGTTTGCCCATATTCGAAAGGTTTGTAATAGACTTTCCCGTCAACGGCAAAGTCCTTTTTCTCGTCGTAGCGAGGTTCTTCGTAACTTGTGAACTGAATGTCTGGATTAAGAATGGAAAAAGTAGCCGAAGAATCACACGGCGCAAAACCTATAACTTGCACATTTTGAGGTAAGGTCAATTCAGTTAGATAAGGGTTAGCAGCAAACGCTCCATCGCCAATACTTTTTACACTAGCACCAATCTTGACTGATGTTAAAAACGGACAATGCTCAAACGCACCCGACTCAATAGTTTCAACCGTATCCGGAATAACTAAATCAGTAAAATAACTCTTACCAAAATCCTCGTCAGATTGACTTCCATCCGCACCACAACCGTAAAAGGCATCGTGCTTAATTGTCGTCACCGAGGAAGGAAGGGTCTCTACTACTTCATCGTCAAGGCTAGAGCAATTCCGGAGCGCCTCTTGCGGAATGGTAGTAATTTTTGCATCATTCCAATTCACTGTTTTTAGATAGGCACATTCGTCGAAAACAGAATCACCTAAAGTTTCAACGGTAGAAGGAATGCTAATTTCAGTTATATGAGAATACCCAAGGTATCCAATGGATTTGATCTGGTTACCTTCTGCAAAGGTGATTCGCTCAAGTGGGCCTGGACCCGCATTAAGATAATCGCTCGCCGGGCTTGGCAACCAGCTTCCGTTGTTTACCGTACCCACCGAAACCACGGGATTTCCGTCAATTTCTGCAGGTACTTCAAATTCCTTTACTCCATGATCAAAGCAAAGAATAGACACCTCTTTGCGAGTTTGTCCATTCTCTTGAGCCACTTCATCGATTTTGAAATACACCTGAGCAGGAATAGTCTCACCAAGCACAGCACCATAATCATGGAAGTTTTCTTCCCCTGTAGCAGGATCACGCTCGTCAGTCTTTACTCCCGTAACGCCTTTCGTTGTTTTCCAGAGCTGCAGCGTTTCATCATATTCCGCTTCTGTGGCTTCTTCGTTTAAAAGCGAAGAAGAATCCTCTTTCTTCTCTGTCGCTCCTTCAGCAAATGCCGCCGAGGGAATCAACCCCACAACGAGAACAATCGCCAAAACAAAACTAAGGAGAGCTTTTTGAGGAGAAACCCTATGTGCGCGATCCGACATGAAATACCTTTCTTTTTGCATACATGCGGATCTTATTCTGTCCAAAATGCCTTATCTGGCATAGGTTCGTTAATACGAACCTTATTTGAGCTGGGGTTTTACTTTAGTAGAACAGAGAATTACAATGCCGAGTCTCCGTGGAACTATGCCTCAAACCTTCTTTTCGCAGCCTTTCTTGCTCGTTCCATTTTGCATCCAAGCAGAGAAGGACCGGCAGTGCCGGTCCTTCTCTGCTTGGAGTGCCATAAAGAAACTAGGTTTCTTTATGGCAGGATGGTTAGCGTTTCAGTTCAATCCCAACGGACGCTATTCTCGCTATAAAAATCAGCGGCTACATCGAATGGGTGCTGTATACCTCTTCGTCTTTCCACAGCACCACTTCGCCAGTCTTGCGCGTTTCATTCATATCGATAACGCGCTGATTCGACGAACCCCGGAAACGCAAGGTGATGTCATACAAGCTGTCGATATAGGGGCCATCCACCAGCACGTCAATCAAGCCTAGCAGCTCATCGGTTTCCTTGGTATGACGAGGTGAGGCGACATCAACCAAGTCTTCGTAGACATCGCCGGTATAGCACCAGATGCTTTTTTCGGGGTGCAGCTCCTTTGCGCGTTTTGCCAGCTCAAGCAATCCGCGCTGGTTTTCCGGCTCCATAGGTTCGCCACCCAAAAACGTCAAGCCGTCAACGAAGAAATCGTCGAGCGTCGCCAGCACCTCATCGGCAATCTCGGTTGTGAATTCCTGCCCATAGGAAAAGCTCCAGGTTTCGGGCTGAAAGCAATTCTCGCAATGATGAGAGCATCCCGATACAAACAGGGTGGTACGTACCCCTTCCCCATCAGCAATATCGCGATATTTAATGTTGGCGTAGTTCATGAATCATCCCGTCATACATTTCTTTTGCAAGAAATCGCCCAAGGAAGAGTTGCCCCCCCCTCCAGGGGGGGGCAACTCTTCCCACTCAGGTTGTACGGCACCTCCGCGTGTTACGCCCCCCCAAGGGGGGGGCAACACAACGGTGTTTACAGGTGCAGAACGCGGTCGCGAATTTCTTCGGTGCGACCTTGGTTCCAGAATTGGGTGCCAATGTAGCCGCAGGTACGGCGAGCAACGTTGAGCTTTTCCTGGTCGCGGTTGCCGCAATGCGGGCACTCCCAAACCAGCTTTCCGTCGTCTTCGACGATCTGAATCTCGCCGTCGAAGCCACATTCCTGGCAATAGTCGCTCTTGGTGTTCAGCTCTGCGTACATGATGTTGTCGTAGATGTACTGCATCACACGGACAACGGCCTTCAGGTTGTCCTGCATATCAGGCACTTCCACGTATGAGATTGCCCCACCTGGCGAAAGCTGCTGGAACTGGCTTTCGAATTCGAGTTTCTTGAATGCATCAATCTCTTCGGACACATGAACGTGATAACTATTGGTGATATAGCCCTTGTCGGTAACGCCGGGGATATTGCCAAAACGACGCTGCAGGGACTTGGCAAACTTGTACGTGGTGGATTCGAGCGGCGTGCCATACAGGCTGAAATCGATGTCGGTTTCAGCTTTCCATTCCGTGCACTTGTCGTTCATCTTCTGCATAACGGCCATGGCGAACGGCGTTGCTTCAGAATCGGTATGGCTCTTGCCCGTCATGTACTTCACGCATTCATACAGACCAGCGTATCCCAAGCTGATGGTGGAGTAGCCACCATAAAGAAGCTTGTCGATAGGCTCACCCTTCTTCAGACGAGCAAGCGCACCATACTGCCACAGAATAGGAGCAGCATCGGAAAGGGTGCCCTTCAGGCGATCATGACGACACATCAGCGCCTTCTTGCAAAGCTCCAGACGCTCCTCGAAGATGTTCCAGAACTTGTCCATGTCACGATAGGAAGAGCAAGCAACATCAACCAGGTTGATGGTAACAACGCCCTGATTGAAACGGCCATAGTACTTGGGCTTGCCTGGTTCGTAGTTGCCCGCATTTGCCACATTGCCGTATCCATTGCCCGAACGATCGGGGGTAAGGAAGGAGCGGCAACCCATGCAGGTGTAGCAATCACCGTTGCCAGGGGTTTCGCCCTTGGAAAGCTTCAGTTCGCGCATCTTCTTCTCGGAGATGTAGTCGGGAACCATGCGCTTTGCCGTGCACTTGGCAGCCAGCTGGGTAAGGTAGAAGTAAGGGGAATCCTCGGTGATGTTGTCTTCCTCCAGCACGTAGATCAACTTCGGGAATGCCGGGGTGATCCACACGCCTTCTTCGTTCTTTACGCCTTCATAGCGCTGACGCAGCACCTCTTCAATGATGATAGAAAGGTCGTGCTTCTCCTGCTCGGAGCGTGCTTCATTGAGATACATAAATACGGTAACGAACGGAGCCTGGCCATTGGTGGTCATGAGCGTTACCACCTGATATTGGATGGTCTGAACGCCACGGCGAACCTCATCGCGCAAGCGACCTTCAACGATGCGCGTAAGCTGCTCAGCAGAAGGCTCTACGCCAACTTCATTAAGCTCGCGAATCACATCGCGGCGAATCTTCTTGCGGCTAACCTCGACAAACGGAGCAAGATGCGTAAGAGAAATGGACTGACCGCCATACTGGCTCGATGCAACCTGAGCAATGATCTGAGTTGCAATGTTGCATGCCGTAGAAAAGCTGTGGGGCTTTTCGATGAGCGTGCCGGAAATAACCGTTCCGTTCTGCAACATGTCTTCCAAATTTACTAGGTCGCAGTTGTGCATATGCTGCGCGAAGTAATCGGAATCATGAAAATGGATAACGCCCTCTTCATGCGCCTTCACAACATCTTCGGGAAGAAGGATACGGGTAGCAAGGTCTTTAGAAACCTCGCCTGCCATGTAGTCGCGCTGAACCGAGTTTACCGTAGGGTTCTTATTGGAGTTTTCCTGCTTGACCTCTTCATTGTTGCATTCGATGAGGGCAAGAATCTTGTCATCGGTAGTGTTGGAATGACGCTTGATGTTCTGCACGTAGCGGTAAATGATGTACCGACGGGCAACTTCAAACTTCTGAAGCGCCATGATCTCGTTTTCGACCATATCTTGGATTTCCTCAACGGAAACGGTATGGCCCGCAGTTTCACATAAATCGGCAACGTTATGTGCTGCGTAATCGATTTGGCGAGCGGTTAGACGTTCGCTTTCGGGCGATTCATCGCTTGCACCCTTAATGGCGTTGGCAATCTTGCTCAAATCGAAAACAGCTTCGGAGCCGTCGCGCTTGATGATTTTCATACGCTCCCCTAACAAAATATATCCAAGCGGAAAGGTGGCTTCCCTTATTGAAGGTCGCTTCTTGTATCTATAGCGATCGCTGCGCTAGCAATGGTTAAGCTAGCGATGGCTATATTACGCCCAAGAAATTTATAAATAACCCCTTGATTTTCTAAGCGGCACAGTATTTTTAGGCGGGAAACATACCATATGTAGTATGCAAGAATAATTACGAACACATTATGTGGATTACATGGTGATATTTCTATCCACCAAGAGAATTGAGGTTACGAACGCTTCTCTTCTTTAGCGCCACATTTTGGGCAGGTAACGAGAATCTTCCCCTTGCCCTTTGGCACGTTCAAAACCGCCCCGCATCCTTTACATTTGAAGTAGATCGTGGTTTTGCGATTGATCCACTTCTTATTAAATAGACGCCACCAAGCCTTGGGCTTCACCATAAGCTCTTGATACTTGGCCAACTCGCGCGCCCTTGCTGCGATGTTCTTTGAATAGCAACGGAAAATGCCCAACGCCATGAGCAGCAGAGCAAGCGTTGACAAGATGCCCGAATGCGCGAAGAAATTCACCAGAACGAAGGCGCATCCCAAAAGCATCAGAGCCTGGGTGAGCTCATCGATACCATATCGACCCATCATCCATTGAGCCATACGATATTTAAAATTACTGTTCCCGCTAAAACGTGCCATATGAGAAATCAGCCCGACTTTCTTATTCGCAATGAGAGCATAAAGTGCGTTACCCATAGTAATCGGGTATGCGGAACAGAATTGGAACATCACGTTTTCGCCACGGTCTTGTTGAAATTGATCCATCGCAATTTCGCAGAACGTTGTTGAGGGCTCTATGGGCTTATGTTTGCTGCCCTGAAGGTCAGCGGTCGCCATGGAGCTGAAACGGCAGCGAAATGCGCTTAAATGGCGCTCCTGCAACATCGCCGCATGGGGCATGGGATATCGAAAACTGTGTGTTGAGCCTATTGGCCGCATAAAAGCAAAAAGGACCCGCTCTTACGAACGGGTCCTTTGAAAGCTATATAGCTAGAACTATTCAGCAGCCTCTTCGGTTGCCTCTTCAGCCTTAGGCTCCTCTGCAGGCTTTTCTTCCTTCTTGGGAGCTTCCTTCTTAGCTGCAGGCTTTTCGGCCTTTTCCTTGGGCTGTACCGGCTCGGTGCAGAGCTCCATGATTACCATGGAAGCGTTGTCACCCTTGCGGTTGCCAAGCTTCATGATGCGAGTGTAGCCACCCTGACGATCAGCGAACTGACCCTGAGCAACCTTCTCGAATACCTCGCGTACCAGTTCCTTGTCACCGAGTGCTGCGATAGCAAGACGGCGGGAATGCAGGTCGCCCTTCTTTGCCCAGGTGATGATCTTGTCTACATCGGGGCGGATTTCCTTGGCGCGCGCCTCAACCGTCTTGATGCGGTCGTTGGTGAACAGCGCAGCAACAAGGCTCTTTTTCATGGCCTTGGTATGGCTGAAGTCAGTGCCAAGCTTGCGGCCCTTATAGTTGTGCCTCATCTTTAAATCTCCTATTGCTTCAAATTGAGGTCCATGGAAATGAGCTTGTCCTTCACTTCCTCGATGGACTTCGCGCCAAAGTTCCTGATGTTGAGCAGGTCGTTCTCAGAATATTCAACCAGCTGACGAACAGAGTGGATACCAGCGCGCTTCAAGCAGTTGTAGGAACGAACGGAAAGGTCCAGATCCTCAATCTGCTTGTCGAGCTCAGCGTTGGTCTCCTGGTTTTCAGGAGCGAAGATGGAAACTACTTCGCCCTCTTCGTCTTCCTCTACCTCGTCAAGCATAAGGAATGCGCCCATGTACTGGTTAATAATGTTCGCAGCACGGCACACAGCCTCAGTGGGGTTGATGGAGCCATCAGTCTCAACTTCAAGAACAAGCTTGTCATAGTCGGTGCGCTGGCCAACGCGGGTGTCGGTAACACCCATGGTGCAGCGACGAACCGGCGAGAACAGCGAGTCAACGTGGATGATGCCGATAGGATCTTCCGTGCGCTTGTTGCGCTCGGCAGATACATATCCACGGCCCACGCCAATGCGGACGGTCATCTCAAGCGTGCCGCCGTCAGCAACAGTTGCGATGACGTGCTCGGGGTTGATCAGAGAGAATTCGGTGGGAACCTCGAGATCGGCACCAGTAACGGTGCAAGGACCCTCAGCATGTACATGCGCAGTGGCCTCGCTGATGTCACCGTTAAGGGCGCTGAAAACCAGGCCCTTAACGTTCAAGACGATATCGGTGATGTCCTCGATTACGCCCTCAGCGGTGGTGAACTCATGCTGTACACCATCGATCTGAATTGCAGTCGCCTTTGCTCCGTCGAGAGACGAAAGCAGAACACGACGCATGCAGTTGCCAAGAGTGTAACCGTAGCCACGCTCTAGCGGCTCCACGATGAAGCGGGCAACGGTGTCGTTGACCTCTTCGATCGTTACTGTCGGCCTCATGAACTCTGTCATATTGAATAAGCCTCCTTAATAAACCGCAGTGCGTACGTTACTTCGAGTAAAGTTCGACGATAAGCTGCTCGTTGATGTCGAGGTCAATCTGCTCACGCTCGGGAAGAGCAAGAACGCTGCCCTGCAGCTTTTCGATGTCAACCTCAAGCCATGCAGGAACCTGTACACCTTCGTTGGAAACGAGAGCGCTCTTGATAACCAGGAGTTCCTTAGCCTTGGGGGTAACAGCAACAAGGTCGCCGGGACGAACGCGGAAAGACGGGATGTCTACGCGACGGCCGTTTACCTGAATGTGACCGTGGGTAACGATCTGGCGAGCTTCCTTGCGGGTCTTGGCGAAGCCGAGACGGAATACTACGTTGTCGAGACGAGACTCGAGGATACGCATCAGGTTGTCACCGGTGATGCCGGGCATTGCCTTAGCGCGCTTGAAGTAGCCGAGGAACTGCTTCTCGAGAACGCCATAGATGAACTTGGCCTTCTGCTTCTCGCGCAGCTGCATACCGTATTCGGATTCCTTGCGACGACGCTTAGGCTGGCGGATGGATTCCTTCTTGCTGCTGTAACCGAGAACAGAAGGATCCAGACCGAGCTGGCGACAACGCTTGAGAACCGGAGTCCTGTTAATTGCCATAGTGTATCGATCCTTTCAGTTAGACGCGACGACGCTTGCGCTGACGGCAACCGTTGTGCGGGATAGGGGTGCAATCCTGGATGCTAGCTACTTCGAGGCCAGCTGCCTGAAGGGAACGGATAGCGGTTTCGCGACCGGAACCGGGACCCTTCACGAATACAGCAACCTTCTTCAAGCCATGCTCCATAGCGGTCTTTGCTGCTGCCTCAGCTGCCATCTGAGCTGCGAACGGCGTGGACTTACGAGAGCCCTTGAAGCCGACGGTACCAGCGGACTGCCAGGAAATTACATTGCCCTGAGGATCCGTGATGGAAACGATCGTGTTATTGAAAGTGGATTTGATGTGTGCAGCGCCAACAGCGATGTTCTTGCGGTCAGAACGCTTGATGCGCGTGCGAACGTTTTTCTTAGCTGCCACTAGTTACACCTCTACTTCTTCTTGCCACCGATTTGACGCTTGGGACCTTTGCGCGTACGAGCGTTCGTGTGAGTGCGCTGACCGCGAACGGGCAGGCCACGACGATGACGCAGGCCACGGTAGCAACCGATTTCCATGAGGCGTTTAATATTCTGAGATACTTCGCGGTGCAGGTCGCCCTCAGTGGTGAGGTTAGCCTGGATGTAGTCACGAAGCTTGGAAAGTTCATCTTCCGTAAGATCGTTTACGCGGGTATCGGGGTTAACACCGGTTTCTGCGAGGATCTTCTTGGAGGTGGTGAGGCCAATGCCGTAGATATAGGTCAAGCCGACTTCAATGCGCTTGTCGCGAGGAAGGTCGACACCAACGAGACGTGCCATGAATACGTTCCCTTTCTCTTTAACCCTGACGCTGCTTGTGACGAGGGTTCTCGCAGATTACGAGTACCTTGCCATGGCGTCGAATGATCTTGCACTTGTCGCACATTTTCTTGACCGAAGGACGTACCTTCATTTCAATTTCCTTTCGGTAATGTGTTTCTCTTTTATCTACCACGCCCAGCCGCAGGCGATAGTTTGTTTCGTTTCCGCTTCATGGGGCGGCTTTGGGTTTCCCCTTCCCCACTAGGATGCGTTTGCGCCGCGGGCTCGCAAACGACAAAAGCGCACTTCACCCTGTGAGGTACGCTAGCTTGCTACTTACTTGTAGCGATAGGTGATACGACCACGATCGAGATCGTATACAGAGAGTTCAACCTGAACCTTGTCGCCAGGGAGGATCTTGATGTAGTGCATACGCATCTTGCCGGAAATATGGGCAAGGATGGTGTGACCGTTTTCAAGTTCTACCTTAAACATAGCGTTTGGAAGAGCCTCGAGTACGGTGCCCTCCAGTTCAATTGCATCTTCTTTAGCCAAGGTAGCTCCTTTAAGCAAATAGGTAGTCAAACGCAAATGGAGATTTTAGCAAAACACCTATTCTCTTTGCAAGGCGCCATCACAAGGCCACCATATATACTGACGCCCGCTTCCCTATGAATAGAACCCTGGAATGCGATGGGCTCTATCAAATACGCAGTTGTATTGAAGCCACTGGTACTCCCGGATCGAATCGGTAAACGCCGAAGGCATCGTACCAACTTTGTCACCAAACGCGGTGGTGAAGTAGCGAGCGGTAATAACAGGGTGCTCCAGGCGCAGATCCGCCAAGTATTCCTGGTATGGCGAAAGCTGCACTCCTGCCGTCTGGAACAGAACCGTGGACAGATAGTTTAGCGAAACCACCGAACCCTTCTGGATCGATTCGGTGTTCAAATCGTAGTTGCCCCATATGAAGAAGGGGGTTTTATGAAGTTGAGCCGTGGTTTCCAGATCGAGATCGTTCTCGTCGGTAAACCAGCTTGAGTAAAATTCATTGGAAAGGCGCGGCTCATGATCGCCGAAGAAGAGCACGACCGTGGGCTCGTCTACCGTTTCGAAGTACGAGATGAGCTGACGCACCGATTCATCTGCCATGTGAACACTGGATTCGTAGGCGATAACCGATTCATCGTATGAATTTACCGGCGAGACCTCGCGAACGCGAACGGGCCATTCGTAATCAGACGCATAGTAGCCGCCGTGATTCTGCATGGTGATGTTGAACAGGAACTGGGGAGCACCACCGCGATTTTCCTCGAAGTCCTTAATAAGCTGACGGTAGTTCGCCTCGTCGGTCGGATAACCGCGAGCATAATCCAAGTCAACGTCGAAATCTTCTATACCCTTGTATGCTTCGAAGCCAAGGCGGTCATATACTTTCACACGGTTATATCCAGCCCGCTCATAAGCATGCATGGCCATGGTGCTGTATCCGCGACCAGCCAACAGGGATGCCAGGCTGGGCGTTTCCGTGTCAATGAACTGAACATACGGAGTATTGCCCTTGAAATAGGCCATGGAATTGCCCGTTAGGAACTCGAACTCAGAATTAGCTGTACCCGTGCCCATATCCGAGGAAACGGCGCAGGTGCCCGAAACCACGTCGCCGCGCTTCATGAGCGAACGCACGTAGGGCATTGGATCGGTGTTTGTTTCGTAGCCCTCCAAGTAGGTGGTAAGGTCGGAAAACGATTCGTTCATTACCACCACGATATTGGGAGATTCTTCGGTTGCCTGGGCGTATGCAGGCACGCCATCCGCCTCGGTCAGATATCCGTGTCCGACATTAACCTGGGTTACACCCGATGCATCATCGGTTTGCCACAGGGCATCAATGTCATAGCCTTCCGCATTCACCGTCGAAGACGAAGCCGCATCCGATGCAAAGCTCGCCGCAAAGCCATAGTGGGAATAGGGGTACGCAGGATTCCATTCGTGCGTGTCGATGTGGCTCCATGCGTCTTCGTTGCCATACAGGTAAGCACCCAACCCCACGGCAGCCACTGCCACTACGGCAAGCGCCATCTGATTGCTCCCGAAATTCACGCGCAGCTTCGAGCGAGGAATCAAAAACAGTGCAGCCACATAAACGAGTGCGGCGATCAGGCTCTGAACCACTTGGGCATCGAGCGCATACGCATAGCCACCCGCCACCGACATGCCCACCCCTGCAGACATGAGATCGCCGAACGTGATGGGAATGCCCGTAAAGGCAATAACGTAGTGATTGGCCGCGCTGAATCCCAGTACCACCAGGAACACCGCCAGACAAGTAATGCGCGTGCTGCGAATAAACAAATAGGCAACAAGGTGGATAAAGAGATAGATAGAGGCATTGAGCAGGAAAAACCCTTGCTCAAGACCAGAAACGCCGGAAAGGCTGAGGGTTTCAGCCACAGCTGCACACAGCAAGGGACCCACTAATAGGACGCAAGCCCAATTGAGTACGGCAAGAACGCCCTCGCGGTGCGATGAGCAGTAGGCTTTGGCTGTTGTTGCAGGCGAAAAAGTCATGTTGGGTGACTTTAACACAGGGCCAAATGCGCCCTGCAAACGTTCACGAGTTGCACAAGGGATGTACATACGAAGACGAAGACCAACCCCAAACGCGCACTTAATGAGGGTTTTTGGTTGCTATGGCAGGCATTCGCCCGAAGGGTCGCCGCCTCCGGCATCATCCCGTAAAAAACGTGCAGACCCCAGCGGCAACAACGGGCCAAAACCCGCGAAAGAGGGATATGGGCAAGAGCTATCCTATTGCCCAAAAGAAAGTAGCGCCCATTGAATGCAAAAGGCCCGCCTTACGGCGGGCCTTAGTTGCGAAGTGGTGCGCCGTGAGGGAATCGAACCCGCGGCCTTGGGATTAAAAGTCCCCTGCTCTACCAGCTGAGCTAACGGCGCACATGCATAAAATGCAAGTATGTATTCTAACGGGCAAGTCCCTTTGGGTCAACTTGCCATTTTTCAAGCGTGCCTCTTTTAGCTATTTCGCCTATTTTTGCCGCTTCCCCAACCGCGCAGGCGGGAGTGCCGCCCCGCCTATTCCCATGTCACGAATTCGACGCCCGCAACCTTGCCCGAGTCGATAGTAAGACGGGCAATGCCCCGCCTGCTGCCACCACGCGGCTTGCTAGCGCTCCCCGGGTTCAAATACAGAACCCCGTCGATAAGCTCTTCACGGGGAACGTGAGTATGCCCATGCACCACCACGCGCACATCTTCAGCAACGGTGCCAATATCTTCAGGGCGATGCGTCATAAAGAAGCGCACCCCACCAATACGGGGAGACGCCACAAAGGGAATATTCATTCCCCGCAGGCTGGAATCGCAATTGCCTAACACCACAACCGTTGGGGCAATGGCATCAAGCTCCATGAGAATGGTTGGCCGCTCGACGTCACCCGCACACAGAATCACGTCGCACGGCTGCAAGGCATCATATGCCTGCTCGCTCAAATGCCCATGTATGTCGGAAATTACGCCAACAAGCATACTCGGCTCCTTCGCATCAATGAAAAACGAAAGCAACTACCCACCCACGGACGAAGCAAACTCCCAGCGGCAGCACTTGTCGAGGTTCCAGCCGCAACCACTCGCTCACAGGCGGAGCAAACCCCGTTCCCTACAGCACTTCAGGGTTCAGGCAGTCCTTCGGACGCGCTCCCGTAACCACATCGATTGCGGCCTGCATGGCACGCGTGCGCAGCTCAACGCCCGATTCTTCGGACCAGTAGGCCACATGCGGGCTGAGCGCCGTATGAGGAGCTTTCATCAGCGGATGACCCGGATCGACAGGCTCGCCTTCGAACACGTCGATGCCAGCACCCCACAGTTTATCCGCCTGGAGCGCTTCCGCCAAAGCGAGCGTGTCGATAACCGCGCCGCGCGATGTGTTCACCACCACCGCACTATCCTTCATAAGAGATATACAACGAGCATCAAGTAGATGATGGGTGTCGGGGGTGAGAGCCGTATGGAAGCTGACCACATCGGCGCACTTCAACAGCTCTTCATACCCCAAAATGTCATAGCCTTCAGGCGTGCGGCGGCCTGGCGTGAGGGAACGCGAATAGCACACCACCTTGAAGCCCAGGCCAGCGGCCTTGCGGGCAGTGGCACGACCGATTTCGCCCATGCCCACCACGCCGAACACACGGCCGAATACCTGGCCGTACGGACGATGACGGGTATAGTCCCAAATGCCGGCGCGCATATCGGCATCGGTTTCGTTCAAGCGACGCAGCGCGCAGAGCGCTAGCGTAATAGCGTGGTCGGACACCACTTCGGTACCGTAACCAGGCACTACGCATACCGCAGTGCCGTTCTTCGTTGCCGCAGGCACATCGATACCGTCGTACCCGATGCCCGTTCTGCTTACCACGCGCAAATTTGGAAGCGCCTCAAACACCGTAGAGGGGAACTTGCCATAGGAAGTAACCACACCGTCGGCATCGGCAGCATTGCGGATGATGGCTTCGGGCTCACGCTCATTGAACAGAGCAATGTCAACGCCCGCCTCCTTCGCCATGCGCACTTCAAAGTCGTTGTTTTCGAAGTCGGTGTCAACAATAACGATTTTCGGCATTGCTACCCCTTTCTACCACCACTGGGTAACGGTCCCCGATTGGTTGAGGGAAACCGGTTCGCTCTTCGTTTGCGGCTCCATCTTGGTGATGATGCCGAAGAAATCTTTAATACGCGCAAAGAATTCTCGCTGCTCGTAAGAATCCTTATCGGAGTAGTCGCTCAGATCGCTTGCAACACCACGCGCATCGATGCCGAAACCGCGCGCATCGTACACAGCACGATATAGATGGTACTCCTGCGTAACGATGACGCAGCGCTGCACGTTGAACACATTCTTCAAGCGGTACATGCTGTCGTACGTGGAAAGACCGGCGTGATCGCAGAAAATATCTTCGGCAGGAATGCCGTTGGCCTTCGCATACTTCGCCATGGCCATGACCTCATTGTACGAAGAGTCGCTATTGTCGCCGCTCATGATGATTTTCGGCGCGACCCCGGCATTGTACAAGCCGTCGGCAACGTCAAGGCGATCTTTCAGAACAGCTGAGGGGCTGCCGTCCCAATTGATGCCTGCGCCCAACACCACAATGGCGTCAGCTTCGAAAGCGTCCGCATTGGCAGCCGCTTGAGCCTGAGATTCAAAAGCAGGGCGCGTGCTTGCGCAAACCCAAGCATTGATTCCCAGAGGAACACCCACCACAACAAGCGCAACAAACAGCACGAAGCCGATAACGGCTTCGATAAAGCGGCGGAGGCATCCTTTTTTTCGTTTAGTTCCCATAGGCTTCGATCATAGCAAACGTACGTAAGAGTTTCGGAACCTCCACGTTGTCCGCGTGTTTTGTTCGTACGCGGCCTGCTCTGAAATCCGTACGCATAAGAGAGCCTCCCATTTCTCGCTTCCAAGAAATGGGAGGCAGTTCACAAGCAGATCTAGCCCCTAAAAGCACATTCTGGCTATTTTGCTACCACATTGACCAAACGGCCCGGGATAACGATAACCTTCTTGATGTCCTTGCCAGCGGTTGCGTCGGCGATGGCCTTCAAGGCCGTTTCGCGAATAGCGTCTTCCGCCGCATCGGCGGCAACGGTGATCTTTGCCTTCACCTTGCCGTTAACCTGCACCGCCAGCTCAACCTCGGAAGCCTTAGCAGCGTTCGGGTCGAACTCGGGCCAAGCTTCCTTATGTACGGAAGTTTCGTTGCCCAAAACATCCTGCCACAGCTCTTCAGCCCAATGGGGGGCCATCGGAGCCAACAGCTTCACAATAACCTCGGCAATTTCCTTGTCGAAGGCAGCAAGCTCGGCATTGGCAGCACGATCCTCAGCAGAGTTCTTGCGCAGGTAATCACCTGTAGCGTTCACCAATTCCATGATGGCAGCAATAGCCGTATTGAAATTGTTGCGGCCAAAGTCGTCGATAACCTTGCCAACCACACGATGGCGCTCGCGCAGAAGCTCGTCATGAGCCTTCTTTGCCTCTTCCGCCTTTGCGCCAGCCTGGAAGGAGGTTTCCTCGCCAGCCTTTCCTGCAAGGTCGTTCACCATACGCCACGTACGGTTCAAGAACTTGTACATGCCAGCCAGGCCGTCTTCATTCCACTGCAGTTCCTTATCAGGCGGAGCCATGAACAGAATGTAGGCACGTACTGCGTCGGCACCGTATCCGGCGATCATGTCTTCGGGGCTGATAACGTTGCCCTTCGACTTCGACATTACCTCGCCGTTTTCGTCGAGAACCATACCCTGGCACAGCAAGTTCGTGAAGGGCTCGTCGAAGTCGAGCATACCCATATCGCGCAGCACCTTCGTGAAGAAGCGGCTGTACAGCAGATGCAGGATGGCGTGCTCGATACCGCCGATATACTGATCGACCGGCATCCAGCGGTTTACGCGATCAGGCGAAAAAGGAAGCTCTGTGTTGTGCGGATCGGTATAGCGCATGTAATACCAGCTGGAACACGTAAAGGTATCCATGGTGTCGGTTTCGCGACGCGCAGGCTTGCCGCACTTCGGGCAGGTGCACTGAGCGAACTGCTCATGCGTTGCAAGCGTTTCGCCGGCAGCCAAATCGATGTCCTTGGGCAGCGTAACAGGCAGCTGATCTTCAGGAACGGGCACGGTACCGCAGTCGTCGCAGTAAATGATCGGAATAGGGTTGCCCCAATAGCGTTGACGGGAAATGAGCCAATCGCGCAAGCGGAACTGAACCGACTTCTTGCCCTTGCCCTGCGCCTCCAGGTCGCCGATGATGGCGTCGACAGCAGGAGAATGCTTGCCGCCCACCATGCCGGTATACTTGCCGGACTGAACCAACACACCTTCAGCCTCGTAAGACTTTTCCCAATCGACGGTGGTAACCTTGCGCTCCTGCACACCGTTGAGCTCGGGATACAGCGGATCATCTTCGCCCAAGATAATGGGAATGATAGGCAAGTCGTACTTGCGGGCAAACTCGAAGTCGCGCTGGTCGCCGCAGGGAACAGCCATTACAGCACCGGTGCCGTAATCGGCAACGATGTAGTCGGCAACCCAAACGGGAACCTTTTCGCCGTTGACGGGGTTGATAACATAGCGGCCGGTGAAGGCGCCATGCTTTTCGCGGTCGCCCTGGGCGCGCTCTACGGCGCTCACCTTGGCAGCGCCCTCGACCAAAGCCATAACCTCGGCTTCGTATTCGGTGCCGCATACCAGGTCGTGCACCAGCGGGCTTTCGGGAGCCAGCAAGAAGAAGCTGCAGCCGAACAGGGTGTCTGGGCGCGTGGTGAATACCGTGATGGTCTGGCCGTCGTCTTTGCCCTCGGCAGGGATCAGTTCGAAATCAACTTCGGCACCTTCGGAACGACCGATCCAGTTGGCCTGCATCTGCTTAACGGGATCGGGCCAGCCTTTCAGCTGATCAAGGTCGTCCAGCAGTTCCTGGGCGTAATCGGTGATCTTGTAGTACCACTGGGTAAGATCGCGCTTTTCGACGGCGCCGTGGCAACGCCAGCATTCGCCTTCGGTTACCTGCTCGTTCGCCAAAACCGTTTTGCAGTTAGGACACCAGTTTACAGGGCTGTTGCGGCGTTCCACCAAACCACACTTGTACATTTGCAGGAAGATCCACTGACCCCAGCGATAATACTCAGGATCGCAGGCAACAACGGTGCGGTCCCAGTCGTAGGAAAAGCCCATGCGCTTGAAGCTGGCCTTCTGCGTTTCGATGTTGGCATACGTCCATTTGGCGGGATGGGAGTTGTGCTTGATGGCGGCGTTTTCTGCAGGCAAGCCAAATGCGTCCCAGCCCATTGGATGCAGCACGTCATAACCGCGCATAGCGTAATAGCGAGCCGTTACATCGCCGATGGTGTAATTGCGAACGTGGCCCATGTGAATGTCGCCCGAAGGGTACGGGAACATCTCGAGCACATAGCGCTTCGGCTTGCTGGTATCCTCCGTTGCCTTATGCGCGCCGGTTTCGGCCCACACCTTTTGCCAACGAGGTTCAATCTCGTGAGGATTGTATTCTTTCATGAGGCAAAATCCTTTTCCGATACTTCATGTGCGCAGAGCCCGTTGATTCAAACAGGCGAACCTTCGAGCGCTGAATATACATATGGTTTGACATTATATCGTGTTGGCGTTGCGCCTGTGTTTCCACGCACAATTTCCCTTAAGCGGTTGTTGGGAATAGAGGGACAGGTACCAGATTCCCTTTGCGTCATAGCACCTAGCGCCGAACCTGATACGCAAACCGCATTACAAGCGAGGCTTGGTCCGCCAAGTGGAAATCTGGCGCCTGCCCCTACATCCCCAACGAAAAGGGCCTCACTCGCGAGTTGCTTCGCGAGCGAGGCCCTAATTTGTACGCTATGGCGCAAGCGGGAAAATGATGCTTGCCCTATGTTCCCACTTATAGGAAGCGGTAGCTTACGGTGCGGACGCCCCAGGCTTGGCAGGTGCTGAACCCGAAAGCCTTGAAAACGCCTGGCTGCAGGTCGAGCGCGCGCGAGCCGCCGCCCATGTTACCGCAGTCGTTGACGGTAGCAATTACCGTCTTGCCGCCATATTTGATTTCGACAGCGCGCCCAAGGTATGAGCGGTAATTGGGCCAGGACATGGGAACGGCAACGCCCATGGAGGAATCGTTGCAAATTGCACCCGTTGCTGTGGTTCCCGGGTTCGGGGTGCTTGCGTCACTGCTGCCGCCATAAGCGGAAGCGACGCCCGTCTTCCAACCAGCGCTTACGCTGCCAGAACTGGAATTAGAGGAGCTGTTGCCGTTGCTGGAAGAATTGGAATTGGTATTGGCCGACGGGTTACGGTCGGTATTGGTATTCCAATTGGAATTGGGCTGCGATGCGTTTGAAGAAGCTTGCTGTTTGGCTTCTTCCTTCTTCTTCATTTCCTCAGCCTGTGCCTGTAGGGCTGCCAGCTGGGCCTGAGCCTGCTCTTCTTTGATAGAAGAGACCTTGGCCGAAGCGTCGGACACTACCTTTTCAGCCTGGCTCTTCTTCTGCTCGGCCTCGCCTATCAGCTTCTGTTGCTCATCGCGCTGGGCGTCGAGCTCGCTGAGAGCCGAAGAAAACGTATCGCGCAGCTGCTCCTGTTCGGCAACCTTCTGCGCCTGGTCTTCCTGAATGGAAGAGTAATACGTCAGATTCTTCGTGAACTCCGAGATATCTTCCGAAGAAAGGACGATGTTCACCAGCGAAAGGGAACCGTCTCCCTTGTACTGGGAAAGAATGCTGTCGGAAAGCGTTTCGCGACCCTCAAGCATCTTCTGCTGAGCATCCTGCACCTTCTGGGTGGTTTCGCTGATCTGCGAATCAAGACCACTCAGTTGCGCCTGCAGGGCATCGTATTCTTTGTTAAGGGAATCAAGCTCAGCCGAAGCCTGAGACAGCATTGCCTGGGCATCGGAAAGCTCGTCTGCATGTGCTTCGCGCACAGCGCCAGTTGCCGGCAGGGCCATAGAAAGAGCCAAAGCCAAGCTAACGGGAACTGCGGTAAGCGCTTTATGTACTCGTGTAGCCATAGCAAGAAGTTTAGCGTACCCGTCAGTTTTGACCTAATCGTCCGCTTTCTGGGATTAGAACGTGTTTTATGAGTGAACATTGTTATCCCAGTTCAGATATAAAAAATCTCCCCGCTTCGCGCAGAGCGAAACGGGGAGATTTTATGAAGAGCCGTAAATGGTAAGCCAGACGAAACGTTTTCGTCGGCGTAACGAAAACCCTAGCGCGTGTTGCTAACGAAAGGAGTCTTGTCCTTCAGCAGAACGTCGTGCGCGCCGCCCTCAACGATGGAAGTGGAGCTGATAACCGTAAGCTTTGCCTTGTCCTGCAGCTCGGGAATGGTGAGCGCACCGCAGTTGCACATGGTGGAGCGAACCTTGGAAAGCGTGAGGTCCACGTTGTCCTTCAAGGGGCCAGCGTAGGGAACATAGGAGTCTACGCCCTCTTCGAAGGTCATGCCCTTCTTGTTGCCGCCCAGGTCATAGCGCTGCCAGTTGCGTGCACGGCTGGAACCTTCACCCCAGTATTCCTTCATGTGCTGGCCGTTTACAACAACCTTGTTGTTGGGAGCCTCGTCGAAACGGGCGAAGTAGCGGCCCAGCATGATGAAGTCAGCGCCCATGGCGAGTGCCAAGGTGATGTGATGGTCGTAAACCGTGCCACCGTCGGAGCAAACGGGAACATATACGCCCGTTTCGCGGAAGTATTCATCACGAGCCTTTGCAACCTCGATAAGTGCGGTTGCCTGACCGCGGCCAATGCCCTTGGTTTCGCGCGTGATGCAGATGGAACCGCCGCCGATGCCAACCTTGATGAAGTCGGCGCCAGCCTCGGCCAGGAAGCGGAAGCCTTCGGTGTCTACCACGTTACCGGCACCAACCTTTACGGAGTCGCCGTAGTGAGCGCGAATCCATGCGATGGTGCGGGACTGCCACTCGGAGAAGCCTTCGGAGGAGTCGATGCACAGAACGTCTGCGCCGGCCTCGATCAGAGCAGGTACGCGCTCTGCGTAATCGCGCGTGTTGATGCCGGCACCCACGATGTAGCGCTTGTGGGCGTCGAGCAACTCGTGCGGATTGGACTTGTGCTGTTCATAGTCCTTACGGAATACCATGTACATAAGGTTGTCGTTGTCGTCAACGATGGGCAGCGAGTTCAGCTTGTTGTCCCAAATAATGTCGTTGGCTTCCTTCAGCGTGGTGCTTGCGGTGCCCACGATGAGCTTTTCGCGCGGGGTCATGAACTCGGATACGGGCGTATCGAGATCCATGCGGGAAAGACGATAGTCGCGGCCGGTAACAATGCCCAGCAGCTTGCCCTGACCCTGACCGTTTTCGGTAACGGGCATGGTGGTATGGCCGCTCTTTTCCTTCAGCGCAACAACATCGCGAAGCGTTGCGTTGGGGGTAAGGTTGGAATCGCTACGTACGAAACCGGCCTTGTGATCCTTTACGCGGCGAACCATTGCGGCCTGGTCTTCGATGGACTGAGAACCGTAGATGAAAGAAACGCCGCCCTGCTGAGCCAAGGCAACAGCCATGCCGTCGTCGGAAACAGCCTGCATGATTGCGGAAACCATGGGGATAGAAAGCTTCAGAGCGGGCTCTTCACCCTTCTTGTATCGTACAAGCGGAGTGGAAAGGTCAACCTTTTCGGGGATGCACTCCGAAGAAGAGTAGCCCGGTACAAGCAGGTACTCATTAAAAGTACGAGAGGGTTCGTCGAAATAATGTGCCATGTAGCGCTCCTTGAATTGAGTCTCATTTCCCGATCCCCCGCTCCTTGCCGGTTCCCTTTCGTGCCCGGAGGGTTTCCGCGAGGTTAATTCATTATAGACACGTGCGCGACAAAAAAGTGACAAAAAGGAGCGAGGCTCCTTTTTGTCACTTGGTGCACACGTAAATGCTGAAAACCAAAGGATTTACGGCTCGTTCCCAAACGCTCCAGCTGGATAAAAACCCAGCCTCTTTGAATCCCTTACTTCAACACCGGAAGCACCCCGCAATTCAGTGCCTAGGAGCCCATTACAGTCTGAGATAGGCCGTCGATGAACTTCGGTGGCGATCATCCAGCGCCTGGCCATGGCAAGATATCGACCCGGTGCGTTCCCAAGCTGCCGGCCATGGCAAGATTGCGCCCTGATGCATTCCCAGGCTGCCGGCCATGGCAAGATATCGCCCCGATGCGTTCCCGAAGGGGCCTCGGACGAGAAAAACACCGGTTCGCGGCAACATATCGCCTGCATGCATTCAGATTCAGCTAATTTTGGCAAGATATGCGTGGCATGCATCCGAAAAGCCCCGCAGAGCGCCGTTGGGGAATACGCCGCGCGAACATCTTGCCGCCAAGGGGCGTTTTCGCCGTCCGAAGCCCTCAGATCATGCACGGCGCACGAATCTTGCCGCCCTCCGGTGGCCCTGCCCCTGCGCAGGGGCTCCTGCCCGAGCAGCTGCATCGCGGGATCGCCTTTCAACGGCTTGGCCCTTGCCCAGGGGCGCCTGCCCCCGGCGCCTCGCCGATACCCGCCACCTGCCAATGCCCGCCGCTTGCCGTGCCCGTTGCAGCCAGAGGCAAGCCGCCGATGGGCTTCGGCGGCGGTCATCCGGCGCATGGCCTGCAGTTCGGCCAAGCCCCGAGGGACCGCCGACCGCATCATCTCGACGGGCAGGCCGATATCGGAATGCTGCGCAGAACCGGGCCTGAATTCCAGAACCGTGAGCAAGTGGGCGCAGAACCTCAGGCGGAGGCCGCAGGCCCGGCCGGTCCTGCGCCAGCGCTGCCAAAAACGCCCATCGAAAGGACGGGTCCCTTGCTTCAGCACCGGAAGCACCCCGCAAAGGGATGCTTCGCATTCTTTCTCTAAGCCTCGAGGAAGGCGCGATATCCGCGATACGCCTCGAAGATATCCGCCTTGGAAGTAACTTCCCACGGAGCATGCATCGAGAGCACCGCAACGCCGGAATCGATTACATCCATGCCGTACTTTGCGGGAATGTAGGCGATGGTTCCGCCGCCGCCCGCATCGACCTTGCCAAGTTCGGCGGTCTGGAAGGAAACCTCGGCATCGTCCATCACGCGGCGCACATATGCCACGTATTCGGCACGTGCATCGTTAGAGCCGCTTTTTCCGCGCGCTCCCGTGTACTTGTTGAACACCAGGCCCTTACCAAGGTATGCAGCGTTCTTCGTTTCGAACACCGAAGCATACGCAGGATCAAAGCCAGCGGACACGTCAGAGGAAAGCATGCGCGAGGCGGCCAAAATGCGGCGCAGCGCCAAGGGGCTTTCCAACCCGGTAAGTGCGGCAATTTCTGCGATGGTGTTCTCGAAGAAAAGAGATCCCATACCCGTTGCGCCGACGCTGCCGATTTCTTCCTTGTCAACCAACACCGTAACGGCGGTCTTCTTCGGCGTTTCGATTGCCAGCTGAGCCTCGAGCGAAGTGTAGGCGCACACACGGTCGTCCTGGCCGTAGCCGATAACCATGCTGCGGTCGAAGCCCAATTCGCGGGCGCGACCTGCAGGCACTACCTCGATTTCAGCGGAAAGGAAGTCTTCTTCGGTAATGCCGTACTTTTCTTCCAGCAGCTTAAGGGCAAAAGCCTTTACCGGCTCCTTTGCGGCTTCTTTTTCCTCGTCGGAAGCGTCGTCGGCAGGCTCGACCTTCAGGGGACGATTGCCGATAAGCACATCGAGATTTTCGCCCTCAACCACTTCGCTGCCCTTCTTGGCCATTTGCTGGTTGCCCAAATGAGGGAGAAGATCGGTTACGCAGAATACGGGATCGTCGGCGTCGTCGCCCACGTTCACATCGACCACAGTGCCGTCGGTCTTGGCCACCACGCCGTGCAGCGCCAAGGGCAGCGTCACCCACTGGTAGTGCTTGATGCCGCCGTAGTAATGCGTATCCAGGAAGGCGAAGCCGTTGTTTTCGTACACGGGGTTCTGCTTCAGGTCCAAACGGGGGCTGTCGATGTGAGCGCCCAGAATATTCAAGCCCGCCTCGAGCGGCTCGGTGCCAAGGTGCGCGAGGATCAGCGACTTGCCGTGCACGCCAGCCCATACCTTGCTGCCAGCCTCGAGCGTGCGGCCCTCGCGAACCGCCGTTTCGAGCGATTCGTAGCCCGCAGCTTCCGCCTGCTTAACAGCGGCGGCAAAGCAACAGCGCTCGGTTTTGTTGTTGGAGATGTAGTCGATATAGCGGGAAGCCAGGCCATCAAGCTCTTCGAGCTGGTCGGCGTTGTAGCCTTCCCATGCGTTCTTGCGTTCCAAGAAAACCACCTTTCACGGAAACTTGTTTATCGCAGGAAAGGATAGCACGCCCCGATGGACGATGCGCCACCCGAAACGAAGCAGCTACTTTCGGTGAAGAGAACCGCCCTGGGCGCAACAAAGGGAAGGCGCCCTCTCGTCGCCTTCCCTTTTGGTCGCATCGTATGGGGAGATGCTTCCCGAAGCTATCTGTCGAACTTCCTGCGTGCAACCGCCGCCCCACTCGCCGCCATTACAGCAAGCGCAGCAGCTGCCCCAAGGGGAGCCACATCGCCCGTTGCGGGGAGGTTGGCAGCCTGCGAAGAATCGTCGTTGGATTCTTCGCCTTCGCTGCTTGCATCGGCGCCGGAAGCATCGTCGGAAGCGTTAGCATCGCCGCCGTTGCCTGCATTCCCCGATCCATTGCCCGTATCGGCGTTGGAACCATTGCCGGAACCGGATCCCCCATTGTCAGAGCCCGAACCCGAACCATTGCCCGCTCCAGAGCCGTTGCTTCCCGACCCATTATCGGAGCCGTTGTCGGTACCAGGATCCTTATCGCCGTTGGAGCCCGATCCATTACCGCCATTCTCTTCGTAAACGCTGTACTCGCTGCTTCCCGGGTTCACGCCCGTTCCGCCCTTTGATTCAACCTTGGTGGCCTTCGAAACCAAAACCTTCGGATCAATGCCGTTACCCGCGTTGCCTGGAGCACCCATTGCGGCATCGTTTTCACCGACGGTGTTTCCGCCCGTCGCCTTCAACTCGGAAACCGCAACGATGCCTTCACCGGCAATACCTGCGCCGCCGTTTCCTCCGCCCATGCCGACAGAGCCACCCTGTGCCTCAAGCTGGCCGTTGCCGATAATGGAACCACCGTTAAGCACGATGCCCGCACCGCCGTTTCCGTTGTCGATGTCAACGCTGCCGCCAGTCGCCTTCAGCGTGGCGCCTTGGTCGATAACCAACTTGCCCGCGTTCACAATCAGGCCGGTTTGAGCATCTTTGCTGGATACAATGCCTTCGCCCTCAATGGAGCACGTGCCCTTAACCGTTACCGTGCCGTTTGTCTGCACGGGAGCTACCGGCGCTTCGACCTTGTAGTTTCCGTCGGTAAGGTAGTTGGCATGAGACCTGATCTCGGCGTCCTCAAGAGCGGATCCGTCGTTTAGCGTGATCTGGTTGACGAATGAAGCGCTGTTTCGAGCGCTCAAGGTGCCCCCATTCACTTCCACGGCACCATAAGCAACCGAATCGTCGAGAGTCAGCTTACCGCCCTTTTCCACAACGATCTTCACGCTGGAATAGATCTTCATGTTATGAAGGGTTACATCTGCGCCTGCGGGAATGGTAAGCGTTTCGGTGCCGAAGTTACCGTTTTCGCCCTTGCCGATAATGCCGTACACGCCCGATTCGTGCGAACCGTAGATATCATGCAGGCCAACAGGCACAACCGCATTCCCCGTCTCGGAAATCTCATACGGCTCCATATCCCATGAGCTGGTTCCTTCGGCAAGCGCATCCATTCGCTGCTGAAGGGTTTGATCGTCCGCGTAGATGCGCATTTCCACCGGACTGCTTTGCTGAGTGCGCGCTCCGGAGGTTACCGTTGCCGTTATGCAATACGTGCCTGGGGTCTGCGGCGTTCCGGTTACGTAAACGGTGTCGTAGGCAACAGGGCTTACTTCCATGCCACTTCCCTCAGGGCTGATGGAGAAACTGATGTCGGCGTCGGAATTCCTGGTTGCAAAGGTATTCCAGTCCTCCCATTCGCCGGTTCCCTCCTTCACCTCGGGCTTCAGGCGATTCGACTGGCTCGTGCTCGACGAGCCACCGCCACCCGTCGAGGTTGCCATCACTTCATATTCGCTGCTCTGAGCAGACGTGCCATTCACAACAAAGCACTGGAGATCGCCCGAAAGCCTAACCTGGATCTGCTCTTGCACCACAAAGCTCAGCGTTTCGCTTGCCGAATCTGCCGACCCGTCTTCCTTGGCAGCAGAAGCAGAAACTGCAACGGAATACGCACCAGCGGCAGGTGCCACGCCCTTAAGGGCGATTTCCCCATCGGAAACAGAGGCGCTCAGGCCGTCAACCTCTGTACCATCCTGACCAAGAACCTTGGCAGAAACCTTGGCATCGGCAGCTTTCGTTCCCTTCAACTCAAAGGGCAGCGTTTGGTTGACTTCGTTGCCCTCCACGGCAGAAGAAAAGGCCTTGCCCGATGCGAAGCTAAATGCGAGATTCTGATAGGATTCGGCAGGCTTGCCGATGTTCTCGGGCTCTTTCGTACTGCCGGTATACGTCACGGATCCGTTGTTTTCGATCTGCCCTGTCGCAAAGGTGCAGTTTTCAAATACAGCTGTGCCGTTCACAACAGGTGTATTGGAAAATGAGCAATTCGAGAAATGAACCACAGCGCCTTTCTGCACTTCAACATAGGCGCCTTCAGCGTCTGAACTATTGCGCTTGTAGAAATTTATGCGGTCGACCGCAATGTCCGAGCCAGAAGGGAACACGACCGTCATTTTGTAGGAATAGCCGAAATCGACCGTTTTCGGGCCAGAGCTGAACCAACCTTCGGAATAACCCGAAAGCTCAACGATGGACGATGGGATGGTTACCGTGCCTTTGTCGGTGAAGCTGGTTCCAACATGTATTTTGGTGGACCCCTGGGCAACAGCTTCGGAAAGATAGGTGCTCAGTCCGTAGGAACTATCGCCAATGTAGTAGTAGCTATCGCTCGCGTTTTCGGACGCAACACTCACATCCTGGTCTTCCCCTGTCGCAAATGCGGTGGCAGGAGTGGCAATGGCCATGCCGGCAGCCAAAGCGGCCGCCATACCCACCTTCGCCGCAGAAGCCGCAGGCGTGCGAAGCGATTGAGATTCTTTCATACTCTCCCTTTCCAAGATGATTTCTGCATATTAAAAGTTAGTCGTGGCTAATTCACATGCGGGAGTTTACCATAGGTAACAATTTAGTTGCAGACAAATTCTCGGGGATGCGGCTTTTGGCCATTGGTGTGCTTCAGTGCCTCCCCGCCCTATCGCGAAGAAGGACCCGTGAACATAAAAAACGCTCAGTCGGAAAATAGCCCCCTCAAAGCAGTCACGAGCGAAAACGCCGAGTTTGAGGTAAGAAGCAGAAGCTTCTTCGCCTTCAACACGAACTGTTGCATAAAGGCAGCGATCGAAACCGATGGGGCACAGTCCTCGTCTGGGCAATTGCTGGAAAGGGCTCTCGATGACGCGGTGAGCCTCTGCTTCCACTACGAGAAACTCTGGAGTCATACGCTGGAAGGAAGCGATGTTTGGCACCTGAACCACGCGCAAGGAACCGCAATCGCCATCGATGCAGAAACAGCAAAAATCCTACAGCTGTCCAGGCATTATCGCGAAGAGACTGCTGGCTTGTTTGATATATCCATGGCTCCTGTCGCCGAACTCTGGAACTTCCGCAAAGGCCGAGTTCCCAGCCCGAATGAAGTGCAGCTCGCTCTCAAAATTGCCAGAGCGGGACACCCCCGCATCATGGAAGATCACGCTCAACTCCCTACCGCAGAAAGCAGGATTTCCCTAGGAGGCATCGCGAAAGGATATATCGCCGATCGCGTTGTTGAGGCGCTAAAAAATCGTCGCGTTCACGATGCCCTTGTGAACCTTGGGGGCAACATCGTTATTATGGGGCGTCCTTTTTTGGCCAAGATCCCACAGCAGCAATGGCACGTTGGCATTCGGTCCCCGAAACAAGCCCTGCTAAGAAAGGAAGCAGAAGGGCGAGCTGCTGCAATAGCACGTAGCCCCCACGGAACCGACGCTCGTGCGCTCGGCAACCGCAAGCTGCCCAACGAAGAGCCCGCCTGTATCCTCAAGCTGAATGACTGCTCCATTGTTACCAGCAGCATATACGAACGCTGTTTTACGGACGAGCGTGGAATCATCCATCATCATATTGTTGATCCGCGCACCAGCAGCCCTTCGGAAAGCGACCTTGCAAGCGCAACGGTCATATCAAAGAGGTCTATTGATGGCGACGGCTTCTCGACGGCACTTCTGATCATGGGAAGCTATTGGGCAAAAAACTATGCGGAAGGACACCCCGACCTCGAAGCCGTGCTTATCACCCGCGATGGGCGCGTTGAGGCCACCAGCGGAATACGCAAAGCGATGACCTGAACCACGGACCCATCCGCTATTTTTATCTGCAGCACGCTTGTAGCTCCAAGCTTAAATCGAACACGCTTTTGCCAACATTTCGAAAGGCCCCGCCCTCCCAGAAAAGAAAAGCGCGCAATGCGAGATAAATTCGCATTGCGCGCTCCAAAAAGCTTCATATCGCCAGGAAGCTGCAGGTTTCTGGCTTTCGCAAGCTTGCGCTCAGGGCGTTGAAAAGCTCTCGCCCGAATCCCAGCCCACAGAAAAACCAAGTGAACTTATGTCCGACTTGCTAGAAGAATCCTATTTCCAGTCCTGGCCAACCACTACCAAATAGTCGCCCGTGAATGAATAGGTACCATCGTTCTTCTTGACAGTGCCCGTACCCAACAAATCGGCGATCTTCTGAGCTTGGGTGGAATCGGTGCCGTTGTATACAACGATCGTCTTCTTGTAGTTGTAATCGTCGGCGTTACCAGTTTCGCAAACAGCGCCCTGCGGGGTAAGTTTCGAGGCCGCTTCGTTCGCGCAACCCTGGATACCGCTGCCGTTCTTTACGGCAATCTTCACACCAGAAAGCGAAGAAGAAGAGCTCGAGTTCTTGGAGCTGCTATCGCCAGAGCCACTGCCGCCCGTTCCCGCCGAAGACATAACAGTGCCCGTTGCGGAATCAACAACAGTTTCTTCCGTAGGCGAAAGCCCCTGCTTCACGCGGCTCATCATCTTCTGCCACTCTTCGGTATTCACTTTTTCGAACCAAATATTGTTTTCGTACACAGAAGTGGTAGGAACTTGAGCCGAATATACGTTGTTGTCGACGTCGATACCCATCATGGCCTGCGCCAAACCAAGAATGCCTGCCGCAGAATAGTCGGTAGTGATGTACTGAGCGAGCGTGTTTACCGTATTGGTAAGCGTGGCAACGTCAGAAGCCATCAGTTTCTTCATGATGGTGGAAATAACCATACGCTGGTTAGCGGCACGGATGGAGTCACCATCGCCATCGCCCACGTTGTCGTAATTATGACGGCTACGGCACAGAATGAGCGCCTGTTCACCGTTGAGCGTCTGCTCACCCGCGTCAACGTGGCCACCTGCCATATCGTCGTTGATTTCCATCGGCACATTCACCGTAATGCCACCCAAGGCATCAACTACGGCCTTAAAACCATCGAAGTCGATTTCCGCATAGTGATTGATGGGGACGCCCGCCAGCTTGGAAACCGCGTCAATGGCACCAGAAGGGCCGCCGAATGCATAGGCGGCATTGATTTTCTGTGTGCCGTGATTGCCAATGGTCACCTGCGTATCGCGCGGGATGGAAATGAGCGTAACTTCCTTTTCCCTTGGATCAATACGAGCAAGGATCATTGAGTCGGTTCGGTATGAACCGCCATATTCGTTAGTAGATTCTCGCTGCTCCGATTTGTCGATGCCGATAAGCAGCATGTAGAACGGGTCGGATGGCGAATCGGTAACCGCAAGCGAGTTCAAGAGGTCAGCGTCAACGTCTTTGTTCAGCGCCTTGTCAAGGTTATTGAGATAAGCCCAAGCAGCACCTACGCCACCAAGCACCAAGGCCAAGCAAACGGCAACCACGCCAAGGGCGATGCGCTTGCGGCGCTTCTTCGTGCGCTCACGCTTAGCGCGAAGAATTTCGCGATCATGTGCGTTACGGGGAACATACGGGCCACGCTTGGTGGGCGTACCATAAGCACCAACCGAGCGGTAATTGCTCTTTTGCTGCGAGTGAACAGGGGAAACGTGCGTAGAGGAGCCATAGTTGCTGGCTCCATACGGATTCGTGCTCGAGCCACTAGGGCGATGCGAAGCATGCGACGCGCGAGACGTACGAGTATACGGGTCAGAAGCACTTCCCGCTGAGCGATGCGGCGTGCGCGAGGAGGAAGCGTGCGCCGCCTTCCTTTCAGCACGAGCCGATCGTTTTGATGGCTTGTTATTCGAAGCAAACATGCAATAAATGATGAAAGAAACGTTAATGTCATGCAAATTAATTCGGCGAAAACCACAGTATGCGCGAACGGAAGCAATGTTTTTCACGCATTTTTTGCACATTCCTCTACAATTTGTTGAGTTTATTGTGCGTAAAACGTGAAGCATTGCAACGCGGATGCAGCACGGAAAGGGAACGACTGTGCGGCTCCCGTTTACGCACCGGGCATGTCAAGGCGATTCCGCTGGCACACCCGTAAAGCCAAAGTTATCGTGATCCCCAGATGAACGTTTTCGACGATTCCGCTGAGACACCCGTGAAGCCCCTCAACGCCGTTTATGCTCCTGGCACATCCAGGCGCTTTGCCATATACGCATTCGCAGCGAGCTCAACTTCGTCGTCAAGAGCAACAAGCTCCACTTTGCCGCCCAAGCGGCGTTCCATCGCCGCAGCAATAAGGTGATCGGCAATGGCGGGGTTCTTGCCCAAAAGCGGTCCATGCAGATAGGTGCCGATGCAGTTGCGATACAGGGAGCCGTCGCAGCCCGAGTCGTCGTCATTGCCGTGGCCCACATTGGAAACCACCTTGCCAAACGGCTTCAAGGAGGCACCGATCTTCGTGCGACCGGCGTGATTCTCGTACCCCACTACCGGTTGCGGGGAAAGCTTAGATTCCAACGCGATATTTTCAATAAGGCGATCGAAACCGGCCCCTGCGCGGACCGTCTTCAGGTCGAGGATGGAAAGACCCTCCACCGATTCATCGCCCATAAGCCAATTGCTGCCCAAAATCTGGTAGCCGCCGCAAATGGCCAGGAGCACTCCGTCGTTTTCCACGTATGTGCGCAGATCTTCGCGCATGCCCAGCAGAACCTCGGATGCCAGCTTCTGCTCACGGTCGGGGCCGCCACCCAAGAACACGATATCGGCGGTGGAAAGATCAACCGATTCCCCGTAGTGAACCGCTTCCACCTGCGCAGGGATGCCACGCCATGCGCAACGCTGGGCAAGCACGCGTACGTTACCGCCATCGCCATACAAATTAAGCAGATCGGGGAACAGATGCACGATACGAAGCGGCTGCTGCTCGAGCACGCTAGCTTCGGCTTGATGCGCATAGGCACCCGAAACCCACTTCTTGCTGCACTCCGGCTTGGCATCACCCGATGTTGGGTTGACGGGCACCGCCTTATCGGCGCGTGCCATCAAGGCAGAACGCACTGCGGGGAGCGAGGTGTAGTTGGCAATAGCGTAGAGATTCCATTCGGAAGGCAGCTTCAGCGCAACATCCACCACTTCGTTGACGCTATCGACCGTCTTGGCATCGATGCCTGCATACTTCAAGCGCAACTGCAGATCGTTCTTGCGGATGCCGCCAGCGAACACCATAACGTCTTCCTGGCTGGCCAGCTCTTCGAAGTCACAGTCCCAAATCCAGGAAATATCGCGGCCGTCGGCTTCATTGTCGTTGATGAAGAACGCCGCAACCTTCTTGCCCGGCGCCTGCGTAATGAGTTTCATGTTCTGGTTAAAGCCCGTCGGGTTCTTCGCCAGGTTCAAAAGAACAGGGCGCCCCTCGATGGTAAGCGACTGCAAGCGTCCATTTTGGGGGTCGAACAAATCGACCGCCTTCTGGAACACCACATCGGCAACACCAGCGCAATGAGAGGCCAGCCAAGCAGCCATAACGTTGTACACCATATACGACCCCGCGCGCTGCGCGTGAAGATCAACGCTTTTGCCCGTTGCCGTTTCTTCTACCGAAAACGTGATTTCGTCGCCGAACACCACGCCCTTAGCAGCGAAATCCAAATCGGGGCGGCAGAAACCGCAGTTCGGACACGAATACGTACCGAGCTGGCCGTATTGACGGTAGTCATACGTAAACATAGCCGAGCAGCGCTGACACATTTGGGCGTCCGCCACGACGTTCTGGCGCTGATGCATGTCTTCGCCCACGCCGAACGCAATAGACTTGTTGGGCACGCGTTGCGCGATGATGGCGCACAGCGGATCGTCGGCATTGTAAAGCAGAGTGGTGTTGGGCGACTGCTCCAAGGCGGTGGCGATGGCATCCTGCACGCGGTCGATTTCGCCGCAACGATCAAGCTGGTCGCGGAAGAGGTTCAACAACAGAACGTAATCCGCCTGCACCTGCGGCAGAGTATGGGCCAGCCACAGCTCGTCCGATTCGAACACGCCCCATTCCACCGTGCCCTTGGTTTGCAGCAACGTAGTTGCCACACCATAGGCAAGGTTGGCTCCCGTACGATTGCAGGCAATGCTTTTACCCTGGCGCTCCAGCGCATCGGCAATCATATTAGTAATAGTGGTTTTCCCGTTGGTGCCCACCACGACAATGGAGCCTTCGGTGATCTTGTCCATAGACTCGGCGATAATGCGCGGATCGATTTTCAGGGCAATCTTGCCAGGCATATTAGCGGCGGGCCGATGCGCCAGGTGGCGCAAACCCCACGTGCTCAGCGAGCTTGCCATATTTCCCATTGCCTTGCGAACGCCCATGACATCCCTTTCACAACATTTGCCGCGCCCAACATAAAGGTCAAAGCGCATTTTGCTTCAGCACATGATACGGCACTGCTCCGCAGAACGCGAAACGGGCTCATGGTTGCCCACCGAAACAGCGCAGACTCAAAGCCGTTCCTCGCAATTAAGCCGCTGAAAAGGGACTCCCACGCCCCTGCCATGAAAGTCCGCGCGGTTGTCGCCGCCCAGGATCGACCCAGGGGACCCCATGCCCCTGCGATGAGGGCGCCAAGACGCACACGGCACCGTGCAGGCTGCGCAGTGCCCCCACTTCCCGAAAACACTGCGGCGCGTGTACCAATGGACGGGCGCAACGCAGATGCCCCACTCGCGGCGGAGGGGTCGATGGTTCCCTCGGGCACCCCCGGCTCCTTCATCGCGGCAATGCGCCAATGCCGCTCCGACGGGCAGCGGCAACATCCGACGGGCAGCGGCAACATATCTCTGCCGCATATCCCCGGAACACCCTGCCGTGGCAACATATCGACGCCATGCGTCCCGAGGGGTGGCAGGTCGTGGCAATATTCCACCAAGATGCATCCCCAGTCGGCAGGTCGTGGCATCATTCCGCCGCGATGCATCCCCGGGCGCTCGCCGATGGCGAAATGCCCGCGAAATGCGTTCCCCCAGCGTCCGGCAATGGCAAGATTTCGCCGCGGTGCGCTTTCGGGCTATCGGCCGTGGCAAGATATCGCCACGGTGCGTTTTCGGGCTGCCGACCGCGGCAATATTTCGCCGCGATGCGTTTTCGGGCGGCGATCCGTGGCGGCTTTTTCGCTTCATGCGTTCCCGAAGGGGCCTCGGACGGGAAAAGCGCCAGTTCGTGGCAACATATCGCCGCCATGCATCCGAAACGAGCTGGTTTTGGCAAGATATTCGCGCCATGCATCCGAAAAGCGCCGCAAACAGCCGTTTGAGAATACACCGCGCGAAGATCTTGCCAGGAAGGGGCCCTTTTCGCTGCGCGGGCCCCTCAGATCATGCACGGCGCGCGGATCTTGCCGTCGTTCGGCGCTTGAACGAAAAAAGATCGGGCAAAGCCAAAAAATTGCCGGCGTTTCGACAAGAACACGTTCAAAAGTAGTCACCAGTTATTAATGGCTCCAAATAATGATGGGTAAAAATCAGCTTTTGTCCAATAAAAGTACCCAAAACCAGCAATCCCAGAGCCACCATTTGCACTATGCCAATGGTTTATGCCACAAAAGCTTCGTTTCGTGTTCCGCCGAGTGAAATATGCGACAAAACGGACCTCAAAGCCCCATTTCAGACGCCCCGGCACAGCACCCAACCCCCTGTAGATTAGCGGTATACTTTGGGTTGAGCGCGCCTACGCACGTAAACAGGAATTTACGTTGAGTTACCCGCGCACTTATAGGGGGAGGTTCGTTCCGAGGAACCAGGCAGCCACAAATCCGTGGGTCTGCCTCATGAAGCGAGGAATCATGATTACGGACTTGAAGGTCAACGAAAAGAACAAGAAAGAGTATTACGAGAAGGGGTACTGGACCGAGCGTACCTTAAACGACATCTGGAATACCCAGGTTGCCGCTTTCCCTGATCGCGAATACGTAAGCGACAATCTAGGCATACGTTACACCTACGCCGAAATCGACGACAAAGCATCGCGCCTGGCAGCTTGGCTCCGTGATGTAGGCGTGAAAAACGGCGACGTGGTTTCTTACCAAATGCCACCATGGTCAGAATTCTGCATCCTTTACGTTGCCTGCTTGAAGGTTGGCGCGGTAAGCCATCCGCTTCCCGTCACGTTTAACGACGAAGACCTGATTTACTCTATGAACCTGGTGGAAAGCAAGGCATTCATGTGCCCCACCTTCCATCACAAAACCAACTTCGAAGACCAGATTCTTTCCGCAGTCGATCGCATTCCCACGCTTTCCAAAGATGCCATTTGCGTTCATGACAAAACAGTTGAATCGCACGGCACCATCACGTTGAAGCAGATCTGCGAAACGTATGAGCCCTACCGCGAAAACCCTGGCAGCAAATCAGACGATGTGGTGCTGATCCTTTCCACTTCTGGCACCACTGGTCGCCCGAAAGCGGTTCTGATCTCCCACAATGCGCTTATTTTCTCCGAAACTACGTTCAGCCGCGGCTTGCATCTTACGCAGGACGACGTCATGTTCATGCCCGCACCGCTGAACCACGCCACCGGTTTCAACCACGGCCTTATCACGCCGCTGCTTCTGGGCGGTCGCGTTGTTCTGCAGCAGGAATTCCGCGCTCGCGAAGCAATCGAAATCATGAACAACGAAGGCGTAACCTGGTCGATGGGCGCTACTCCGTTCATCTTCGACCTGCTTAACTGCGCCGAGGAAAACGACCTGAAGTTCGAAACGCTGAAGCTCTACATCTGCGGCGGCGCGCCCGTGCCAGGCACCATGGTGCAGCGCGCTCACGAGCACGGCTTAAAACTGTGCGAATGCTACGGCTCTACCGAAAGCTGCCCCCACCTGGCGGTTCCCCCCGAGCATTGCCTGGAATGGAACGGCAACTGGTCAGGCGTTGCCTTTGAGGGTATCGAGGTCAAGGTTGTCGACGAACACGGCAACGAGGTGCCTCACGGCACCCAGGGCGAAGAAATCTCTCGCGGACCCCATATGTTCAGCGGATATCTGAAGAACCCCGAGGCAACCGCAAAAGACCTGAACGACGACGGCTGGTTCTTCTCGGGCGACCTGTGCATCCAGGACGAAGAAGGCCGCGTAAAGATCAACGGCCGCAAGAAGGAAATCCTAATTCGCGGCGGCATCAACATCTCCGCAAACGAAGTGGATAACAACTTGGACGGTTGCCCCGGCGTTGGCGCCCACGCCACCATCGGTTTGCCCGACGATCGCCTGGGCGAACGCATCTGCACCTTCATCGTTCAAACCGGTGATGTTGAGCCCACGCTCGATTCCATCGCGGAGTATCTTGATTCCATCGGCGTAGCCAAACGCCTGCGCCCCGAGCACATCGAGTTCATCGACGCCATCCCTATGACGGAATCCGGCAAGGTTAAGCGCCACCAGCTGGCCGACGAGCTTGATCGTCGCCTGAAGGAACGCGCCGAATAATCTGCGCTTAGCTCATAACCTCGCAAAAACGGCCAGCAAAATGCTGGCCGTTTTTTGTGCGCTGGGTCACGGAAAGCCGCTGCCGACCGAAAGAACGCGGGGCGATCGCGACGGGGGATCGTGACTGCGAGCGCAGCGTGCCGCAGGGCGAGGCGTTTGCTGCGGGATAAGCTGCCGCCGCAGAACGCAACGAGATGCCGTGCCGGCACGCGGGACCGTCGGCAACAATGCGGAGTGCGCTTACGCAACCCGGCCCCAAGCCTTTCACGCATAAGGCCCAGCACCTGGCGAGCGCCGAACGACGTCGTAATTAACAGCGGGTGGTAGCAATGCAAGACCCGGCGCCCAGCGAGCGCCGAACGACGGCAAGATCCGCACGCTGTGAGTGATCTGAGGGGCCCGCGCAGCGAAAAGCGCCCCTTCCTGGCAAGATCTTCGCGCGGTGTATCCCCGAACGCCCGTTTGCGGCGCTTTTCGGATGCATGGCGCGAATATCTTGCCAAAACCAGCTCGTTTCGGATGCACGGCGGCGATATGTTGCCAGGAAGGGGCGCTTTTCCCGTCCGAGGCCCCCTCGGGAACGCATGAAGCGAAAAAGCTGCCACGGATCGCCGCCCGAGAACGCACCAAAGCGAAATCTTGCCACTGTCGGACGCTGGAGAACGCATTTCGCGGGCATTTCGTCATCGGCGAGCGCCTGGGGATGCATCTCGGCGGAATGATGCCACAGTTAGCCACTCGCGAATGCATTACAGCTATATCTTGCCAATGAAGTCGCCTGCAGCTGCGCGAAAGTACAGCATGCTCGTTTCTCGCCATGCCGCATCCGTGCCGCCGTCGGGTACGGGGAGCGCTGTCGTAGGTGCAGCGTCGGACATCGGGAGCGCTTCCGCAAACACGCCCAATCATGGTGCTGGGGCATCAGCTGCAGGCGGGGGCTGCCAGCTGCGGGCGAGCGCCCGGCCACGGGGCGGGCATCGGCTGCACGGCCGTACGGCTGCGGGTGGGCACCCGGCTGCGGGCGGGACTGCCGGCTGCGGGCGGGACCGCCAGCAGCGGCACGATCTGCTGCGAACCGCCTTTCAACCGCAAGAACAAGCGCCATGCCGAAAACGAGAATGAACCCGTTCACTCCGACATTTCCCCGTTACTGTACAGTTATCGGTTTTATTTGTTACGTAACAAATATTTAGCTTTAGAATCAACCCACTTGTGAAAAAGCAGAGGAGATCGATTCTCTCGGAGAATTGATGGCCCCTCGTGATGCGAAAGGAGACTTGCTGTGACAGCGGAAGACATGCGCACAGATCTGTTGGAACGCATCCTTGCAGCTCATAAGTCTTTTTACGACATCAGGAGAGACTATCTTTTTGAAGGTCGCACCTTCCCCGCCTTCGCGGAATACCACACCTACGGCGAAAAATATGTGCTGGTAAAACGCGCAAAGCTCTGGGAAGTGAACACGCACGACTTCATGTTCTTCGAATGCGTTGACGAGCTCGATGAAGCACAGCTTGCTGAAGAGATTTCCTTCATGCAGGAAAAGGCCCTCCGCAAAGTTGATGCCGGACCGAACCATATGTCCTCTGCCCTTTCGCTCGTGATCATCGCCAACCACACAACCGAAGCAGCGCGCAAACTCGCGAAGAAAACGCGCTTCCACAAGGAATACCGCTTCGGTTTTCGCGGTTGGACCGACCTCCGCCTAGCCATGGTAGACCTTTCCCTGCCCACAGGCAAAAGCGTGGTTGTCAACAACGCTGGAAAGCAACTGAAAGAAGTACTTTCCGGCAACTTGGCATTGATCAAGTAAGGTCCCAAAACAAGAAAGGTTCAGAGATGAACGCAATGATCGTCCTCCTGGGCGGCCTTGCCATCCTCGTAATCGGCTACGTGCTGTACGGCGGATGGCTGGCAAAGCAGTGGGGTGTTGACCCCAAACGCCCCACCCCCGCGCAAGAAATGCACGACGGCGTAGACTATGTGCCCACCAAGCCCTACATCTTGCTTGGCCACCACTTTTCCTCGATTGCCGGCGCCGGCCCCATCAACGGCCCCATTCAGGCTGCCGTATTTGGCTGGGTTCCCGTTCTGCTGTGGGTATTGATTGGCGGCATCTTCTTCGGCGCTGTGCATGACTTCGGCGCTCTGTTCGCGTCTTTGCGCCACAAGGGCCAGACCATCGCAACGGTTATCGCCGAAAACATCGACGATACTGCGAAGAAGCTGTTCTGCATCTTCGCTTACCTGACCCTGGTCCTGGTTGTTGCCGCGTTCGCTTCCATCGTTGCCAACACCTTCGCCGTAAACTTGGCAAACGCAACCGAGGCTTCCAATCTGGCAAATCAGCGCACCGCGATGATTTCTGTGCTGTTCATCTTTGTAGCAATCGTATACGGCCTGGCCACCCGCGGCCGCGAAATCCCCACCGTTGCCAACATCATCATCGCCATCGCAATCATCGTTGTTCTGGTTGCCGTCGGTTACAACTTCCCCCTGATCTCGCTCGACTACACCACGTGGATGATTCTGCTGGGCGTATACATCATGGTTGCCGCCGTTGCTCCTGTATGGATTTTGCTGCAGCCCCGCGACTTCCTGAGCTCATTCTTGCTGTACGGAATGATCGCCCTTTCGCTCATCGGCATCGTGGGCGCATCCCTTACCGGCGATGCAGCCAACCTGCAAATCCCCGCATTCACCGACTTCTACGCAACGAATGCTGCGGTTGATGCAAACGGCAACGCCATTATCGACCCCGCTACCGGCAAGGCCGTAGTGAACAAGGCTGCCGCATCCGGCTTCCTGTTCCCTGCCCTGTTCATCACCATCGCTTGCGGTGCAATCTCGGGCTTCCACAGCCTGGTTGCTTCCGGCACCACCTCTAAGCAGTTGGACAACGAGAAGAACGCTCGCCCCATCGCTTACGGCGGCATGCTGATCGAATGCCTGCTGGCAATCATCTCCCTCTGCGCCGTTGGTTTCGTTTGGACGAAGTACTGTGCAGGCGGCTACGCATCCCCAACCGCCGTTTTTGCAGGCGGCCTTTCCCAGATGCTGGCCTGCATCCCCGGCCTCGAAAACATCGAAGGCATTGCCTACACCCTGCTGATCCTGGCTGTTTCCGCCTTCTGCCTCACTTCGCTCGACACGGCAACCCGCCTTGGTCGCTACATGTTCCAGGAGCTGTGGGTTCCCGCTGGTAAGTCTATGGACGAGGCCACGGGCGCTCGTAAGGTTCTGACCAACCCCTACGTTGCAACCCTTGTTACCGTAGTTCTGGGCGTCGGCCTCGGCATGACTGGCTACACCATCATCTGGCCTCTGTTCGGCGCTGCTAACCAGCTGCTTGCCGCTCTTGCCCTTCTGGCGGTATGCGCATGGCTGGGCAACGCAGGCCGTAACAACAAGATGTTCTACATCCCCATGGTATTCATGCTGGTTGTTACGCTCACTTCACTGGTCATGACGCTGCAGGCCAAGTGCACCGCACTTATGGCTGGCACCGGCGATCCGTTCGCCGCTGGCGTTCAGGCAGCACTCGCTGCCGTGCTCTTCGTACTGGCTGTCATCTTGGCAGTTAAGGGCGCAAAGACCATCTTCGGCAAGAAGAAGGTCGCCGCGGAATAACGCTGTGAATTGGGATAATAGGGAAAGATAACCTTTCCCAACCCAACAAACAGGGCCTTGCCTGCGATGAAAATTAGCAGGCAAGGCCCTTCTTTTTTGCACGGTGTTTAAGTGGGAAAAGATAGCTGTCCCTATTTTCCCAGATACTCCAACTGGGCGCGGATGCTTCGAATGGAGGGCATACGGAGGGCAGGGTTCACGCCTTGATACACCACGTCGAACAGAGCATCGGGATCGGCGGGCGTGCCCGCATTCAGCGCTTCTTTCACCTGATCCAAACGATCAACACGATGCTTTCGCGTGGCTTCAATAATTGGCAGCGGGTTGTCGATAGGGTACCCGTGCCCAGGATAGAAGCGTTGCACCCTTCCTTCGCGCACCAACTGTTCAAGCATATCAAGGCTTGCAAAGTAGCTGGCCAGTACCCCATCGGGATGAAACACCACCGTGGGTCCATGGCGAAACAGCACATCGCCCGTAAACAGAGATTGCTCTGCGGGATAAAGCAGGCCCACCGAATCTTCCGAATGCCCAGGCAGGGCAACAATCTCGAACTTCGGCGCCCCTTCAAAGGGGCGGAATGGGCCCTTCGGAAGCGCTTGGACGCCAGCACTCCGGCCCGCATTTTCCTCGCAAGAACGAGGCAAGCACCCCGAATCCAATTCTCCTACTGCCCCAGCTTCGACCGAACCTGCGTCCTCGGCACCCTCCGAGCACGCACACTTCACGTCGACGCACTTCGCGAAGCCGCGCTTCTGCAGCAGCTGTTCAATGCGGCTCGTGCGCGGCGCGTACACCGGGGCGCCCGTTGCCGCAACAAGTTCGGGAATTCCCTCGATGTGATCGGGGTGGTCGTGCGTGGCAACAATAGCCCCAATTCGCAGCCCCGCCTCAACGCATGTCGCCAGGATGCGCTGAACCTGCTCGCCGGCAGGGGCGGGGTCTATCACCACACATTTCTCGGCGCCAGGCTCCGCAACAATCCACGAATTGGTTCCCACGTACGTCATGGGGCTGGGATTGTTCGCGCGCACGCACTGAACGCGCACGCTTACACGCCCACCGCACCAGGGCCTTTCGTCCTCAATGAAACCCACCGCTCAACTCCTTCTCTCGCATGCCGGCAAGAAGCGCCCGTCTTGTCACATTGCCTATTTGCGCCTTGGGAAATCGCAATGCAGCATAAACGTGCCGTCTTCCTTCTTGATGGGATACGACATGAAGCGCGTAAGTCGGCGGCGCGTCTCGACAAATTCTTTCGCGTTTTGAGCCGAAGCGATGCAGGTGAGGTTATAGACAGTTGGCGCCAGCACCAGCCAATTGCCTGCGTCACCCGCACGCATAGCGTACGCGGGAGTTACCCAGTCGGCAATCTGTGCTTCGCTTGTTTCGCCATCGGCCACCTGGCCCTCTGGCATAAGAGCAGAAAAGAAGAACGTATCGTATCGCTTCGTTTCAAATTCAGGTGTGCAGAAGTTCGAGATAAGGCCCAGCAAATCGGTGCGCAAAACCAACCCGCGCAGAATAAGCATGTCGGCGAAGGCAATCTCGTGGTTTTCCAGAGCGGTGCGATCTTCCTGCCAGGAAGGGTCGCTCAAATCCTGCACCACCGAATGCTCGTCGGGACCTGCCAGCAAAACACCGCACTCTTCGAACACTTCGCGCGCGGCAGCAACAACCACGCGTCGCGCCACATCCTCGGTGCAGCCCATGAGCTCAGCCCATTCGGCAGGAGCGGGCCCACACCACGGGAGATTAGGGTTCGAATCGCGGTCATCAACCCTTCCACCAGGGAAAACAACGGCATCGGGAACAAATTCCATCGTCTTTACGCGACGAAGCATAAACACTTCCAGTTCCTGGCCGGTTGGGAAATCGGGCGGAAAATGATCGCTTTCGATGCGATATTCCGTCTGGAACGGAGCCGAATCACGCACCAGCATTACCGTTGCTGCATATTTGGGCTGCACCGGCTCAAACCCTGGCTGAAGCGAAGCCTCGATCTTCGAAAGCACGCTTTCCCTCGCCTTGAACTCCACCGAACCACCCTGCAAATCCACTCGCATAGCACCCTCCTTTTCGCCGCTTCCTGTTGCGGCGCGTCAGTCGCTTTCCATGATACGATGCGCGCTGGCCTTGTGCCAGAATCAGGATACGAGGCAACCAACATCAACAAGCCTCGTGTGATGCAGAGAGTTGGACAACCGGTTCGCCAAATCGGGGCACTGGCCAACCGAGCCAAGCATGCCCGTTCGCCAAAGTCCACCGCCAATGCACGCCACCTTAGCAGCTACACGACAAAGCTGAACACTTCGCCCCAGTTTCGCCGCAAGACAAAATCGGCAGTGCAGTTGATGTTGTCATACACGATGGACCATTGCGTATTGCTGGTGATGTCTTCTGGGTTTGGCTCCTGCGAAGAACCGCGCAGCGCCTTCCAGGCAACTTCCTTCGTTTGCGGCTGCTCACCATCAAGCACCTCGGCAATAGCGAGCGCGCGTTCTTTACCATGCCCTAAAGCACCGTTCTTCTGATTCGGCAGAACCTCGTTGGCATAGCACGCATAATAGTTGGTGATTTCGCGCGCATGCGTAACAACCATAGGGCGCGCAGGATTTTGCGGGTCGTACTCAACAACGCGGCTGTCTCCAGAAGCATCGTTGATGAAGAAATGGTAGTCGCGGCCAGCCATGGCAACCATATCGTACGAGCCCAGCAAGTCTACCGCTTCCTGCGTGCTTGCCGCCCTATCAAGCACCAAACGAATGGCCAGTGAGGTATTGATTTTCGGCTTACCGCTGTTTTGCCTGGTAGGTAGGCTATCAAGGGTAAGCACCGCAATGGATACGCCCTTTTCGTTGATGCCATCAAGACTCGCGAAGGGCCCCAACATCGCCGCAACTTTACTTTTCAGGCTTTCCTCGGGCATGTTAGCGCCCAAATTGTTCAGCGCCGAAAAAGAAATGGACGCATACCCGTCCTTCGGATGCGTGCGAACTAAAAGCGCAGAGGTATCGTCTTTGAAATCGTAGTTGCGACCCATCAAAACGCTGCTTGGGGCTTCGGCGCAAAACGCACTGCAGGCGAACTTCGGCGCCTCGACCTTTACGGGAATCCCAGGGAATACCTGTTTGCACACCGCGTCGATATAGGCCTGGTCGTCTTCAACCCCTGACTTGATAATGGCGTCAAGGTCGTAACGATACGCAACCGTGCTCTCATACAGATTGTACGCACCGGCAAAACTTGACAACTTCTTCAGCGAGCAAAGCGTCTTAATACGTGAAGCGGCCAACGCCCCAGTCGCAACCGCGGCTACAGCACCGATAGACGCCGCGCACAGCAAACCCACCTTCGCCGTTTTGGAATCACCTGCGAAAACACCCATGCGAGCTCCTATCCCCAAGATCAGCAGATCACTTTTGCCGCCATCGCACCAGCAGTTATGCAAACTGACTCGACGTATGGCGCATTCCTTTTCATTATTCTAGGGCAACCAGCAAACGTCTATCCCGTCACGCTGCAGGGGGGGGTAACTGCGCTATTAATGGCACAGAGGTCAATCTGGTTCCGTCGCACCACAGGAGGGCAACAATTGCACAATCAAGCGATACGGATGGTCCATCCGGTTTTGCCACCCTACCGGGTGGCAAGTAATTGGTATCCTATACCTGCAAACCGCCGCGTGGCAATTCTGCCGCCCCACAGAAAGGCAATAAGCCTGCGTCTTTCGGGCTGTTATTCGGCGGACTCTTCCTTGCCGCGCTCTTCCTCGCCGAATATTTGCGCTTGAAGCTCAAGATCAAAGGTGTCAGATATCACATCGAAAAGCTGCTTCACAGCAACCTTTGCGATGGAGCGCAAATCTTGCTGTTTTATGCCCTCAATGATGGCTGCGCGCTCTTCTGCCGGCACATTCAGCGCAGAAAGGCTCATCTGCAGATAGCGCTCGATTTTCACGTCAAGAGGAAAATCGTCGCTGCAGGGACGCAGCATAAAGCCAAGCATCAGACCCGATGTTCCGATGTCCATCTGGTAGAAATCCTCTTCGTCGAATGAAGGGTTGTACTGTTGGAAGCTTTTCTGAAGATGCTTCGCGGTATTGCGACGAATGTACTCCAGGGAACGTTCGCTGATATACGCCTGCAAATACAGATCGCGAATGATTTCACTTAATTCGGCAATGGTGAGCTGGATGGACGTCTCGAACGCATACACAAAAGCCGGGCTAGCATTAGGTCCCAGCAACGCGGCGGCTGAATCCGCTGCCGAAAACTGCCCCGAAAACATGAGCTTCATCAGCTCGTACATCACTCCGTCTTTGTTTCCGAAGACATTTTGGAACGAGCTCGAGGAAACATCGGATTCTTTCAAAATGGCAGCCATGGTGGTGCCGCGATATCCCCGCTCCAAGAACAGGCGAACACTCGTCGAAAGCACGCGATTACGCACCGCTTCGCTATCGTACCTCCGAGCCATAGGATGTCCTCTTCTCTACCCCAAAAACGACTAGATTTGTCTATTTCAGCGTTGGAAAGCACTTTTGTCAAATAGTCTTTGAGAATATGTATTGTTTGTCAAAAACAATCTAGTTAACAGGGGTTATTGCCTTTTTCAATCATGTCTGAACCGATTCAGTTTGCCTTGCGGGAGGTTCAGCCCAAAGCATGAAAATCTTCACTTCCCGCCGCGCTAGGCCAATGCAAAAGTCCCGCCTCACAAGGCAAACGCAAAACTCTTGCTGCGCAAGGCCAACACGAAACTCCCGCCTCGCACTTTGCGGAAAAGCAAACCTGAAAGCCCAATGAGCCTCAAGACCAGCCAAAAACCCAATGTCCCGTACAAGATTCTGCATTAAAGAGCCCCTTGCGGCCAGCTTCGCTGCCGCCGTCGGAACCGGCGCTCCACCCTCCTCAGACGAGCCAGACCCACGGCCCCTCCTCCCGTTGGCTCAAGACCCAGAGACGCCGCTCCGTCTGATGAAACAAGGCCCAGGGCGCCGCTCCGTCCAATCCGCAGCAAACCCCTCTGCACACGGGCTGCCGCCCAACCCGATCCGGCAAGGCCCGGGGGCCGCTTCGTCCGATCAGTGGCCCTAGACGTTGCTGCCCGCGCTGCCGCCGAGAATACGCACGTCTGCGCGATTTGCCCCGTTGCGGTGACCCCCCCCTTTTTTTGCGATACCCATCCGTTTAGACAATCCACCCATCGTGAAATCTACCTGTTGGGACAATCCGCCCATCGCGAAAACAAAAATCTCGGCATCTCTGCAACTTTTTTGCGATTGCGAACTCTTCCCTGTCCCCGCAAAGCGAAAAAGGAGCCTTCACACGGCAAATTACCTGCATTTTTGCGCCTCAATCCGCAATTGGGAAGCTCGCAATAATTGCCAATCGCAAAAAAGTTGCAATCTAGGCCGATTTTTTGTTTCCGGACTCTTGGAATAGCTTCGGCACAGTGATTTGGTCAGGGCGAGCCTTTGCAGCACCTCAATCTGCGCTACAACGCGGACCCAGCATAGCATCGTGAGCAGCTTCGCAGTGGCTCCCGTGGGCGCCGCAACGCCCCCCCCCAATAAAAAAGTGGCACCCAATTGGGTGCCACTCTGTATAGCAATCTTTCGTTCGGCGCCGTTCCTATAGCAACACCTTCGGAAGAAAACTTACATGTTGGAGAAGGCGAAGTTCTCGGGATGAGCCTTAACCTCGTCGCGCAGTTTCGGATTCATCTTGCGAACGCCACGACGGTTGTCCTCAGTCTGAGAAGCCAGAACCTGGTTACGGTTCTCCATCTTGATCTGAGACTCGAAAGAGTTGTCGAGGGAAACCTGCAGGGATTCCTTGGTAAGGCGAAGACCCAGAGGAGCAGAGTTCTTAACCATAGCCTCTGCCATCTTTACGGCCTCTTCTACAACATCTTCGTCAGCAACAACCTTGTTGGCGAAGCCCCATTCCTTCAGCTCTTCTGCGCCGATGCGGCGAGCAGTCATCAGAGCCTCAGCAGCGCGAGCATAGCCCACGATGCGGGGGAGGTAGTAAGAGCCGGACATGTCGGTACCGGTAAGGCCAATGTTCAGGTAACCTGCCTGCATCTTGAAGGATTCGCCGCAAACGCGCAGGTCGCAAGCGCAAGCCAGGGAAAGGCCGCCGCCTACTGCATGACCCTTGAGAGCACCGATGATGGGCTGCATAGCGTTGCGCATGTTAACAGCCTGGTCGGAGCAGATGGTCTGCATGATGCAGTGATCGCGCTGAGCGCGGCCCATGTCTGCGGGGGGCTCGAAGTTGAGCTCGTTCAGGTTGAAGCCTGCGCAGAAGGACTTGCCCTCGCCGGTGAGAACGATTACGCGGCACTCGGGGTCCATACGGACCTTCTTCAGATAGTCGTTGAAGTCGGCCATCTGCTGGTAAGACATTGCATTCAAGTTAGCAGCATCGTCGAAGGAAACAACGTGGATCGGGCCACGGACGTCAACCTTGAGGCGCTCATACTCATACTTGAATTCGGGCAACTTGTATGCCTCCTGATATACGCTCATGCGCACTTCCCCTTCCATATTGGAAATCTCGTATAAGATAGATAAATCGTAGTTTTTCGAAGCGTCCCTTGTCAAGGACAGCAAGGGGCTTTCAACTTCGTATTTACTGGCTCATACTGCCGAAAGAAGGGGGAACAATGGCAGAATTTAGCCCGACTCGAACCCATGCAACCTGGAAGCCGCGCGTCAGCTCAGCGCACCTTCCCTACTACCGCTGCAGCGAATGCGGCGCCATTCTTGCCGGCATCGACGGCAATGTCGAAATCACGTGCACCAACGACGGCGAGCGTTCGCTTCTGTTTGAGCCGCCGTACGGCCATGTCGATTTCAAGCCTAACTGCTGTGGCAAACCTATGGAGCGCATCGAACTCGTAGACGCCGCCGACGTCGAAGACCGCTTCAAGCTGACCTATCAGATTCTTGGCGGCATGAACAACAACTGCATTAACGTAAACTGGCGTTCTATCGACTCCACGTGCAAGCCCCGCTGGTTCGGCCTCAAAACGTTCACTGGCATGCAGTACAAGTATGTCACGCCCAAGAAGTGGCCGCCCGTGGTGTTCGCCCTGGCGGACGAAGATGCGTTTGCCTACTGCGACAAGAACCCCTGCGTGCAGTGCACCTTCCGCTGCAAGCGCGAGTTCGAGATCTATGCCTACGTGGAAAACATCGGCATGGTGGTTAAGCATCTCGACGAATGGGTAGCGCCTGGTAGCGCCAGCACCGACGACTTCGACTCGCCAACGCAAATCATGGAAAAGGCCCGCAAGGCCAAGGCGGAAAAGAGCGAATAGCCTTCACGCGCCGATGCTCTCGCTCTGACGAAAGGAACGTGCCCGAACTCGATCCGACGCGCCTAGGCAGACTGCACGGTGGTGGTGCCACGCGACTGCGGTGGCGGGCGCGTGTTCGGCCGTACCGGTGGCGGCGCCTTGCCGATGGCCACGCGACTATCTCGTATCATTGCGAACAGCGTCTCATTTCCTGCGTCCAGGAAATGAGACGCTGTTTTCTGGCAAGATATCGCTCAAATGTATTCTCAGAGGGCGCTCGGACGCCAAAAAGGCGTCTCCCAGGCAAGATACTCGCGGGATGTGTTCCCCGGCATCATTTTTCACCGCTTTTCACGGCTTAAAACATACATAAGGCGCCTATCTTGCCAAAAAACAGGCCATTCGAGCATGCATCTCGGCGATATCTTGCCATGAAGAGGCCTTTTTGCCGTCCGAGCGCCCTTCGAGAATGCACGATAGCCATTCCTTGCCACTACCTGATGCCCAACCCCCTCTTCACACGAAGCATTTAACCACCCTGTCATGGCAGCAATTGTCGCCAACGCCCCTGAGCCTTTCTTCACACGGAGCATTTAGCCGCCTTGTCATGGCAGCATTTCTGCTTCGAAGCCCTTTTCGATCACGGCTCCGACGAGCATTTCATCGGGCACGGAATCGTTAAGGCGCACCGTAGCCTGTTTACCTTCGAGATCGACCACCGCATTTTCCACGCCAGGCACCGCTTCTAACGCTCCGCGCACGCGACCTGCGCATTTGTGGCACTTCATGCCCTCCACGCGCAAGCGCCTTTCCGGAAATGGCGGAGTGGAAGAGCACGAATTAACAGCGGATGCGTTCGGGCCGGTCGGCACGCCACTGCTTAGGGAAACGTCACCAGTGACTTCGTTGGCCGAGGTTGAACTAGCAGAGGCCGAACTGACCGGAGCTGGACTGACCGAGGCTGGACCGGCCGAAGCTGGACCGGCCAAGGCCGGGTTGGCCGGGGTTGGGTTGGCAGAAGCCGGATCAGCAGAGGATGGACTGACCGAGACTGAACCGACCGAGGCTGGGCTGCTCGTTGCCCTGCTCGCCGCGCTCGCCGGCGTCGCAGATACGTGCTGCGGCTTCCACCCGCGCAAACGCAAAGCATTGGTCACCACGCATACCGAGCTTACGCTCATGGCCGCCGCCGCGATCATCGGGTTCAGGCTGAAGCCCGCCCAAGCAAACGCACCTGCCGCCACGGGAATGCAGATGGCGTTGTAGAACAGCGCCCAGAACAGGTTCTGCTTGATGTTGCGCATAGTGGCACGCGAAAGATCCAGGGCAGCGGGCACATCAGCCAAATCGCTATGCATCAGCACGATATCGGCACTTGAAAGCGCAATGTCGGTGCCGGCGCCAATGGCAATGCCCACATCCGCGCGAGCCAATGCCGGAGCATCGTTGATGCCGTCGCCCACCATAGCAACCGGCGCCTTCGCGGAAAGTTGGCGAACAATGCGCTCCTTTTCGGCAGGCAACACGCCGGCAATAACCTCGTCGGTCCCAACCTGACGCTGTGCAGCAAGAGCAGTTCGCTCGGCATCGCCTGTGAGCATTACCGTGCGAATGCCCATTGCCCGCAACTGCGCAATGGCGGCAGCACTGGTCGCCTTCGGCACATCCGCCACCGCAATAACGCCCACCAGCTTCCCTTCACGAGCGAAATAGGTAACGGTCTTGCCTTCGTCGGCAAGCCCTTCGGCTTGCGAAACATCCACTGCAATGCCGCACTCGACCATCATGCGCGCATTGCCCGCATAGCACACCGCGCCCGAAACACAGGCAGAAACGCCCTGGCCAGGAACCTGCTTGAAACCAGAAACCAGATCGGCAGATTCCTTGACCGCAGCGGCGCCAATACCGCCCGCCGCATACAGCACCATCGCGCGAGCCAACGGATGCTCGGAAGGCTTTTCCAGCGCATAGGCAAGCCGCAGCAGCTCTTCAGCCCGCACGCCCTCCGCCGGCAGCACATCGGTTACCTGCGGAGCTCCCTTGGTGATGGTGCCCGTTTTATCCAGCACCACAGTCTTCACGCCGCGCGCCGTTTCCAGCGCCTCGGCAGATTTCACCAGAATCCCGTTCGCGGCACCGCGTCCCGTGCCCACCATGATGGCGGTAGGCGTTGCCAGCCCCAGCGCGCAGGGGCACGAAATCACCAACACGGAAATCGCATAGGTGAGCGCCGCGGAAAGCTCCGCCCCCACGGCGAGCCACGCCGCGAACACCACAACCGCGATAGCGATAACCACCGGTACAAACACGCCGCTGATTTTGTCGGCCATCTTTTCGATGGGTGCCTTGGAGCTGGTGGCTTCGTCCACCAGGCGAATAATGCCCGCAAGCACGGTTTCTTCGCCCACGCGCTCGGCACGCATCGTGAACCAACCCGCCGTGTTCACGGTTGCGCCCGTCACCGCACTACCAGCATGCACGCTCTTCGGCAGGGGTTCGCCGGTTATGACGGATTCGTCGACCGACCCTTCGCCTTCCAGCACCACACCATCGACGGGCACCGATTCGCCCGTACGCACCACGAGCACATCCCCAACGCGCACGCTCGCTGCGGGAACCTGCGCCTCGGCGCCGTCTTCCACGCGCGTGGCCATTTTGGGCGAAAGGTCCATAAGCTTCGAAAGCGAGCTGGTGGTTTTGCCCTTCGCGCGCGCTTCCAGATACTTGCCCAGCGTAATGAGCGTCAGGATCATGGCCGCCGATTCGAAATAGAGGTTCATGGCAAAATGATGAGCGGCCGCCATGTCGGAATGACCCATGAAAAACGCCATGTTGAACAGCGCATATATGCCGTAGACCGTGGCGGCGCCCGAGCCTAGCGCAATGAGCGAATCCATGTTGGGGGCACGATTCACCAAGGCGCGAAAGCCCACGCGGAAGAACTTGAAATTGATGAAAACAACAGGCACCAGCAGCACAAACAAGGTAAGCCCGTACACCATCATGTTTTCCATGCCAGTGAGCGCACTAGGCAGTGGCCAGCCGAACATGTCGCCCATAGAAATGTAGAACAGCGGCACCGTGAATACGAGTGAGGCAATCAGGCGGTGCAGCATGCTCTTCTGCTCGGCTTCGGCGGCGGCGTTCGGGTTTTCCGCGGCGACGCCCGAGCCCGCGGCGACGCCCGAGCTTGTAGCGGCAGCCGCGCCTGGCCCAGAGGATGCGCCCGCCTGGCCTTTTGGGCTGGCGCCGTAGCCCGCCTTCTTCACGGCCGATTCAATAGCTGCCGCGGTTTCGGCGGCATCGGCATCGGCGGCAAGCTGCACTTCCATTGAATTCTTCAGCAGATTCACGGCAACGCTCGCCACGCCGGGGACCGCGCTGGTTGCTTTTTCGACACGCGCCGAGCAGGCAGCGCATGTCATTCCTTGGACGTTGAAAGATATCTTCATAGTTATCTCCTCTTGGAGCTCTGCGATTGGGGGAGGTTAACTGCCAGCCGAACGAACCGCCAACCAAACCGGCGGCAATCGGGATTCTCGCGGACGGCAACTGCGGCGGTAGTCTCGGCGACAGTCGATATCTGCACGAACGGGACAGTTGCAGCGGCAGTCTCGGCAGCAGTCGGCAGCGGTCGGAATCCGCACGAAAGTCAACTGGGCTAGCAGGCCGACATTGCTTGAGCGATCGAACGAAGGGCAGCCGGCACCCGATCGGGCGCCGGGCGAACAAACCCGCTCTTAGCGAGCGAAGCGCTTGATGAGCTGCATGGCTTCGTCAATTACCTCGGTATCACCCTCACGTACGCGTTCGGTTACGCACGTTTCCAGGTGGTCACGCAGCAGCATTTCCGACACGGTATGCACGGCGCTTTCCGCGGCAGAAAGCTGAATGAGCACATCGCCGCAGTAACGGTTGTCCTCGATCATGCCTTTCACGCCATTAAGCTGGCCGATGGCGCGATTTAGACGCTTTTGCAATTCGCTTTGGAATTCGGCACTACGCTCCGTCGCTTTATGGCGGCACTCACACGTACGCTTTGGCGCTTCCGCTTTTTCCGTGCAACATGCTTTGGGCAATTTTTCGCTCATAGTTACCCTTTTCGCTGATAAGACTGGGAGGAATCTTGCTTCCCACTTCTTTCTTTTACGCTGCAACTATATACCCCCATGGGGTATTGTCAACATAAAAAGTACCAACTGGCTAACTTTTTCTTTGAACGCGCTGCTGGAGGTTGCTAGCACGCGGGCCTCGCTCGGCGGGGCCGCTTGACCAGCGCCTCCTTGCCGCCGCCCCACCCTGAACCCTCCCCGCGAATGCCGGCTCTCGAGATTCGGCGAGTCTATCGGCGTCAGAGACCCGCAAGCGGCGCTTCGCTGATGCTGGCTTTTCCGTCAGCGCTCGATGCCCCCACAGCGCCACGAACCCCTTTGGCGGCGCCACCCCGCCCGACAAGAAGCCGCCCGCGCCCCATTCCGCCGCCCATAAGGGCGGCGCCGTGGTTGCAATCGCTCGCGCTGTTCGGCGGCGGATGGCAAGATTCGCGCACCGCGCATGATTCGAGGGGCCCGTGCAGCGAAAGGTGCCCCTTCCTGGCAAGATCTTCGCGCGGTGTATCCTCTGACGGCGGTTTGCGGGGCTTTTCGGATACATGGCGCGCATATCTTGCCAAAGCCAGCTCATTTCAGATGCATGGCGTGCGAATCTTGCCAGGAAGGGGCGATTTTCCCGTCCGAGGCCCCTTTTGGGATACATGGAGTGAAAAAATTGCCACGGATTGCCGCCCGGGAACGCATCGCGGCGAAATCTTGCCACGGCAAAGCGCCCGGGAACGCATCGCGCGAGAACCTTGTCACCGTCGGACGCCGAGGGAACGCATTTCGCGGGCATTTTGCCATCGGCGAGTGCCCGGGAACGCATCAGGGCACAATCTCGCCATCGCCAGGCGCCCGGAAACACATCAATGAAGAACTTACATAACCGGCATCTAACAATTGTGTATAAAGCCCTCACCCGCAACCAAGCCGAGTACAATAAGGAGATTGGATTTTAGGGAGTTTCAGAATACATATGACCAATTCAAACGAACCACCGCGCCGACCGACGCGTCGCCAGCCAACCCGCCGCTCCACCGCACCTCGCACCTCCGTGCCCAGCGCACGTGACGAGCTTGAGCGCGAGCGCGAGTTATACAGCCAGCACGATCCTACGGCTTCATTCATGCACGAACGCGTGCAGAACAAACCCGCAGGTCAGGAACGTGGTGCATCCGCCGCATTCCCCGCGTATGCAGGTGCCGGCAACGATCATATTGCCCATTCGCGCGTTACGAGGAATCAGCCAGCCCAAACGAACCAGGGGCACATGGCCAATGGCAACACGCCCAACGTCTCAGCCTGGAATCAGCATTCCTCTGCAGGCGCAAGCCAACGTTTACCGCGCGTCGAGGGACAGCGCCCTTCCGCGAGCGCAAGTCAGCGCATGCCCCGCGTTGAAGGCCAGCGTCCCAACATGCAGGGCAGCCAGCGCATGCCTCGCGTTGCAATGCCGCAAGATGCTAACCAGCACGTAGGCGCAGGCGACCCTTCCGCGAGCCAGCGCATGCCTCGCATGCAGCAAAACGGCGACGACCAGGCACGCCCTTCCCGCCGAGCCGCCAACGACCAGCGCAGTCAGCGTCCCAGCGCCCAGGCAAGCCAGCGCATGCCTCGCGTTGAAGGCCAGCGTCCCAGCGCGGCCCAGCGTCAGCAGCGCCCCGTTCGCCGCGGTGCCGCCGCTTCGCAGCCCAGCCAGAGCATGCGCGCTCAGGCAGCGCAGCCGCAGCAAGACCAGCCTTCGCAGCAGATACCCGTAGTGCAGAACATACGCGGCAACGATCCGTCTGCCTATTCGCGCGCCAAATACCAGCGCACCAAAGAAGGCGCCCAAAAGGCTTCGCCCACCAACGCATCTACATACCAGGCAGCTCGCTACCTGGGCAACAGCAACTATGCACCCAAGCAGAAGGCCGACTTCTTTACGCGCGGCAGCCTTATCGCTGTTGCCGTTGTTGTGGTGCTTGCCATCGTTGGCATATTCGCCTTCAACAGCTGGATGGGGTCGAAGCCAGTAGAGGTCACGCTCAACGGCGACCAGGTAACCATTTCGGGCGCCGAGCGCAGCGTTGGCGGCCTTCTGGACAACAACGTGGTTTCGGTAACGCCTGGCAATTACGTAGCCGTTGACGGTAGCACCATCCGCCAAGGCGAAGGCACCCGCTGCACCGCGAAGGTTAACGGAAACGACACCGACGATATGGGCATGCACCTAAACGGCGGCGACAAGATCGAAATCTCCAACGGCACCGACATCACCGAGCCCTACACCGACAGCGAACCCCAAACCCTCCCCCACAAAACGGAGCTGAAGGGCGTTGGCGCAGTTCACCTGTACAGCAACAATGCGCAGGATGGCGAGCAGGTAACGCGCACGGGCAAGGAATCGGGCATCACCGCCACGGTTACCACCAAAGAACCGATCGACAACATCGTTCAGTACTACAACGTGAACAGCAACGGCGACAAGGTTATTGCACTCACGTTCGACGACGGTCCATGGGATAAGCAAACCGATGAGATCCTTGACATCCTTGAGCAGAACGACGCCAAGGCCACCTTCTTCACCGTTGGCCAATGCATCAGCGGCCATGAAAAGGAACTGCAGCGCGCTGCAAGCATGGGCTGCGAAATTGGCACTCACACATGGGACCACGCAGAGGGCAGCGGCCAGGGCGTAAGCCTTATCAAGATGTCGACCGACGAACGCAAGCAGGAAGTGCAGAAGGGTCTGGAAGCAATCAAGAACGCCACCGGCCAGGAAGCAAGCACGATCTTCCGCTGCCCGGGCGGTAACTTCGACACTTCGGTTGCCACCGACCTTGAAGGCATTGTTACGGCGGAAATCGGCTGGAACGTTGATACCACCGACTGGAAGAAGCCCGGCGCCGACGTTATTGCCCAGCGCATCCAGAGCGCCGGCCCCGGCAACATCATCCTGATGCACGATGGCGGCGGCGACCGCAGCCAGACCATCGAAGGCCTTCGCCAGGCGCTCCCTAAGTTGAAGGAACAAGGCTACAGCTTCATCACCGTACAGGAACTGCTGGAAAAGTACCCCTACCAAGAAGGCCAAACGAATTAGGGGAAATCAGCATAAAAAAGAATAAAAAAATACCACTGCGAGCGAGCCGTGGTACAAATAGATAGCATGGGGAACAATCTTTCATCTCGATTGTTCCCCATTTTTTATATTTTCGATAAGTAGATTTACTTTTCGATTGCATAAACGCTGTACGTAATTTTTACGGTCATGTCAGACTCAGCGATGATTGCATCGAAGATGAGCTGTGTTTTATAGCTCGATACCTGTTCCACACGGGGTGATAAGTGGTATGTCGTTTCAATGGCGGCAGTATCAGATTCCACCATGCAGTCCATGGCTGCGTATGCTGACGTTTCAGTAGGGAACGGACGTGCTGTGTAGCCGGATTCGTTGCTGGATTCACGGATTAAGATATACGTAGGTTTTGTCATAACAGATACGTCCTTTCTGAAATGCGAAATATGGTTTTACGCAGACCTGCACTCGGATGAGGTGCCGTATTGAACCGCTCTCCCTGTTCCTCGGGCACGGGAAGCAAGGAGAGCGGTTCCTCTTCGCCTATGGCATAGCGGCTGACGCCGAACCTCGTACGCACGCTTCATTGCAAACGCGGCTCAGCTCGCAAAGTGGGAATCGAGCACCTACCCTTACTTTCCTGCCTGGTTGGTGCTAGTTCGGACTTCTACCGATTTCGCGATATAGGCAGGGCGGCGCTTGGTTTCGATGTAGATGCGCGCGATGTATTCGCCGATCACACCCAGCGTTACCAAAATGAGCCCGCCCATCAAAAGGAGCACGCACAGAAGCGTAGGATAGCCTGATGGCATGGCGGGGTTGATAAATTGCTCGACAATGACTTCGACCAGCAGAACCAACCCGACAAGCGTGGCAACGAGACCCGCCACCGCGGCAATTTTCAGCGGAAACGTGGTAAACGAAAGCACTCCGCCGATGCCGTAGCGCATTAGTTTCCGGAACGACCACTTGGTTTCGCCCTCAACGCGATTCGCGGGCGTGTAGGGAAACGGCAATGTCTCGAAACCTACCCAGGCAAACATGCCTTTCGAAAAGCGGAAGCTTTCCGGCATAGAAAGAAGCGCATCGGCCACCCTGCGGTGGAACACGCGAAAATCGGAGGCATCGGGCATGACATTGAGCCGAGAAGTTGCATCGAACGTTTTGTAGAACGCGTGCTTGAAGAAGCTCAGCACCGCGCCTTCGTTTCGATGCTCTTGGAATGCGGCTACGCAATCGGTGCTAGGGTTGGCCTGCAGCATGCGGTACATTTCAAGCAACGTTGCAGGAGGCTGTTGCAAGTCTGCGTCCATCAGGCCAACCGCATCCCCTTCGGCATGTTGAAGGCCTGCGAGCAGCGCGCTTTCCTTGCCGAAGTTGCGGGAAAAATCGACCACGACGATACGTTCGGCCGATGCAGGAGTGGGCAGCTCATGCAGCAGGTGCGACGTACCGTCGGAGCTGCCGTCGTTCACCAAAACCAGCTCGTACGACACTCCCGAGGTGGCAAAAGCATCATCCACCGCGCTGAACAGCAGCGGCAACGATCCTTCTTCGTTGTAGCATGGCACGACAATGGAAAGATCCACCGCAAGCCCCCCCTTTTCGCTTGATTACCGCGTCCGATTGTACGCCTAGCAACAAAACAAACCCAGCGTGTTGCCGAAATGCAACGCGTTCGCCAACGAAACAAGAGCGAAAGCAACCGCCAACAAGCTCTTACCAAGCCGAACACCAGCACGAATAGCGCACGTCCTTGCGCTCAAAATCCCAGCAGAGCAGGCACCAACATGTAGCGACGAAGGAAGCGACCCTCTGTTACCCAGCACACGAAGCGGCACACTCCATTCAGCGCGCCGCCCATCCCAGTCGGGACGTCTGTTGTTACCTGCCGGCCTTCAGCTTCTGGAAGACGCCACGGAAAGCGCCGTTCTTGGCGGCATGGATAGCGCCACCCAGCGCCAAGCATTTCGCCGCATTGCGCTGCTGCAGGGGCTTCAAGCACAGGCGCAACGCCTGGCTGTCGGCTTGCGCACAGGGTACCAACTCGTTGAATAACTCATCGGCAAACACGCCTTGCAGCCATTCCTTCTGTGCAGTGCCGCTCATGCCGCTTTCCTTCTGCTTGTTACGTTCCAACGCCGAAAGAATATAGCGAGCATACAGCGCACCAAGCGTGGCCTTGGCGCCGGCATCAAGCAAACCCCATGAATCCAGCTGGTTACGCAACATTTCAATGCGCGCGCGGTGCACCTCGTAGTAACGCGGCACAAACTTGCTGGTTAGGTTGCCCGCCTCGCGCTTGGCGTAACGATACAGCGGTGCGCCAATCACGTTCAGGCCAGGCAAATCTTGGAACACGCGGATGTTGAATTCAATATCTTCGATAAGCGGCAAATCTTCGGTAAAAGTAAAGCCGCCCTGCTGCAGGTAGCTGCGCTCGTACACCTTGTTCCAGGCGTAGCCGTAATGCGTACCCTTTTCGAACTCCAACACGTGCTTGCGCAGCTTGGTTTTTCCCAAATGCGCCGATTCCTGGCTGAAGGTGAATTCCTGCACGCGTTCCACCTTGCCACCAGCGTCGTAGAATTCTTCCACATGACCCACCATAACCACTGGCGCTTCGTGCTGCTGAAGCGAGTTATACACGCTCTGCAGAAAGGTAAAATCGTATCGATCGTCGGGATCGGGGAACCACACATAGTGCCCCCGGGCTGCGGCAAAACCCGTATTGCGCGCCGCCGAAAGCCCTCGGTTCACCTCGTGCGAAACAACGCGAATGCGCGCATCGGCGGCGGCGAACTGCTGCGCGATGGCCAAGCTGCCATCAGGCGAGCAATCGTTCACCACAATGGCTTCCCAATCGGTGAACAGCTGGTCTTGCAAATCGCCCAAGGCGGCGGCAAGGTAGGGCTCAGAGCTATACGTGGGCAAAACAACTGAAAAGAACGGAGAGCTGGAGGGTTGGGCTGGGACGTCTGCGGTGCTCACCGAGCCCGCAGCTTCTGCAGCGCCTGCACCGCTACGGGCAGCATCGGCGTAGGCAGCTGCATCGCCGCACCCATGCGCAGCGGCAGCGTCCGCGGCATCGACGCTCACGGCGCCATTACGCCCCCGCGAGGCGGACGTACCGTTCGCTTCGCCCTTGCCGTGATGTCGTTTTCCCATATGCCCAGCGCCCCTCATGAACTCTAAACGCTTCGGCGTCAGCGCGCACCGCTATTCCGAATACTTGCTTATGTCAGATATCTTAACAACTACAACGCCGTCGATGGTTGTCACCGAATCATTGGCAGGATACAGCGACATGTTCGCGAATTCACTGGAGCGAATAACCTTGGCGCATTCGTCAAACGAGCAGTAGCTGAAGCCCTGCCCCGCAAACTGCTTCATTATCACATCCCAAGAACGCATGTTGTTCTGGTAGTGGTTGTCCCAAACCATGCCCCACTTCGCATAGCTGCTTGCGTGAACGTAGGAATCGCTGGTGTTCGGAAAGTTGCCCGCTTCGGGTTTGCCGGCGATCAATACCTTCGCACCCGCCTGCACATCGGGGTTCGCATCAAGCACGCCGGCAATTCGGGTGGCCAAAGAAGCAGTTTGGTTCTGGCATGCCTGCATAACCTCGGCATCCGCATTCGACTGCAGCGCGTATGACCACGCCCCTACGGCAATAAGGCAACAGCAGCCGACGGACATAGCCTTAGCGGGCATGCGCAGGCGCACATTGCCTCGGTCGGGCGAATCGAGCAAAAGCTGCACCAACAGGGGCAGAAGCAGAAAAGAAACCATGAAACCGCCCAGCATAAGCAGGGTGGGATACCCATAGCTGGGAACGATAACCAGGATGACGTTGGCAGCGAAGGGGATAAGCACAACGCAAAGCAGCGCCATAGCGCTCGCCCCCAAACGCTTCACACCGTTCATCGTAGCAAGACGGGCAAACGCAACCGCCGCAATAATCATGCCAACAGCCGCCACGTACACCCAACCAAAATGGTTCCCGAGAATGCCGTGGCTGAACAATGCGTCGGAATAGGCAACGTAAGCGCTGGGGACAGACGACGTCAAAGAACCCAGGATGCTGCCAGCGCCAACCGAGGAAGCTCCGCCGTAGGTGGAAAGGCTGATGCCCATCGCAAACAAAGACAGCTCGGTTAGTGCGTAGTACAGCACAGCGCCCACAGCGCATGCCGCAACGGCAACGCCGAAGAACACCGCAAGCTGCTTGGCGCTGAGCGAATCGGCGCTGCAGCCTTCTTCACGGTAGGGGTTCTGAGCTTCACCACGAGCATCGCATGCCAGCGACGCAAGCGATTCAGAGCCGCCGCCCATAAGCGAGCGAACCATCACCAACAGCACCGCAACGCAAAACACGCCCAGGCTCGCTTGATAGCAACCGAGCGAAAACGCCAGCAACGCAACTGCCCCAACAAGGGCAACTGGCTTGCCAACAACCCCAACGCGCCCGATCAGGCATGCGGCCAGCACCGCGCATAAAAACGAAAGCGCGTATGAATTCGAGCAGTAGTAGTACGTGATGCAGCAAGAAACGAAGGGCGATGCGACGAACAGAATCGAAGAAGCATACTGCAGGCAAACGTTCCTGATGCCAAGCTTGTCTATCAGCGCAACAACGCCCAGCGTAAACAGGGCAATGGTGATTGCGGAGGTAAGGATAGGCGAGCACAGCCCAAACTTAGCGCAGGCAGCAAACAGCAAGCCCCAACGCCCCAAGCTAATATCCCAAGCATGCGGAATAAAGCTTCCGTATCCATTGGGGTTGCTCAAAGAAACAACCGCATCGGGGTTCGAAAGGCCGTTCAGGTACATCTGCGCATGGCAGACCATGCCCACCGCAAAGCACGCCACCAGCAATTTTGCGTTGCGAGTAAGCCAGAGCTTCACCTTGGAAAACCCCGTTTTCTCTGCCGTTGATTCACTTTCTAACCCCAAGATAACCTCCCGATGCTTTCAGCGAGAACCTGGTGCCTGTCCCTTTTCCGCCACAGAAAGTCTACTCCCCCTCAAGGTTATTCACCTCGAGTTTCAGATCCTGTTACCAACAAAGTGTTTAACAGCAACAGGGAAAACAGCATTCGTCATACAAGCCACCGGCACATGGGGCCCATTAGCCCCAGTCCATTTTTATCTCTTTTTGCCAGAGACGCACCAGCGGAACAGGCAACCCGAGCCATAACCTTTATCATAGAAATGTTAAACAAAAACGCACGCTGCGCAGCAATAGCGAAAGGATCCGCCGTGCCCGCAATTAGCTTGCTTATACCCATTTACAACGTGGAGAAATACCTGCGCGAATGCCTAGATTCCGTGCTGGCCCAAAGCTTCACCGATTTCGAGGCGATCTGCATTAACGACGGCAGCACCGACAGCTCCCGCGCCATTGTGCAGGAATACCTTGATGCGGACGGCCGCTTTCGCGTGATTGACAAAGCCAATTCCGGCTATGGAGCATCCATGAACCAAGGGCTTGATGCGGCAACGGGCGAATACGTAGCCATCTTGGAATCGGACGATGCGTTCACGCCCGATGCACTGGAAGTGCTGCATAGCCTGGCAACCATGCACAACGCACAGGCGGTAAAGGCTGACTTCTGGTTCTACTGGAGCCAGAACGAAAAGCTGGAGCCCTGCCATGTAATTAGCGAAGGGCTCTGCGGCAAGCTGGTCAACCCTCAGGAAGTGTTTGAACCTTTCTATGCAAAGCCATCAATTTGGTCGGGTATGTATAACCGCACCTTCCTGCAGGAAAACGACATTCGCTTCTTGGAAACGCCAGGTGCGTCGTACCAGGATGCTGGCTTTGCCTTTAAGGTATGGGCCGCCGCCGAACGCACTGCGTTTAGCTCTACTCAAATTTTGAAATACCGCCAAGACAACGAAGCTTCATCGGTAAATTCCCCCGGCAAGGTGTATTGCGTGTGCGACGAGTACGCCGAAATGCAGCGCTGGCTTGATGCGCACCCGGAAAAGAAGCAGCGTCTGCAAAGCGTGCTGGAGCGCATGAAATTCAACAGCTACCTGTGGAACCACGATCGCCTTTCCGCTGAACTGCGCGCCGAATTTTTGAAGCACGCCGCGCAGGAGTTGAAGGCAGATTTGGACGCCGGCCGCATTGACCTGGCGCTGTTTGGGCCTTGGGCTGAAGCCGACCTTCGCGCGCTAATCAAAGATCCCGAAACATTTGCAAAGTGCCGCACCGAATACGCAGCGCCAGGTAAGTTGAATACTTTCAAACACTATTACCGCATTGGCGGCCTGCCGCTAATTGTGAAGCTGCTGAAAAACAAGGTGGCGAAATAGCCCATGGCGAGCAAAGCGAACCACAGCGAAACGGCGCCAGGCTCGATGGCCGACATGGCGAAACCTGCCACCACCCCCCCAACGGTAACGCGCGCGAATGGCGCCCCGCAGCACCCTACCCTTTCAGTTATTGTTCCCGTGTACAACGTGGAAGACTATCTGAATGCATGCTTGGATTCACTGCAAGCGCAGACGCTTTCAGGCATTGAGATAGTATGTGTGAATGATGGCAGCCCCGACGGCTCACGCGGAATCCTGGCAAAGCGCCAGAAGGAAGATGCGCGCATCGTTATCGTAGACAAGCCAAACGGCGGCCTTTCCTCTGCACGAAACGCAGGAATTAATGCGGCGCGCGGAACCTACATTGGCTTCCTTGATGCGGACGACCGCTTCACGCCCAATGCCTGCCAACGCATTGCCGAAGCATTCGCCGAAACCAATGCCGACGTGGTGACTTTTGGCGGCTATTGCAACCCTGCCGAAGCGGCTACGCCCTGGATAACGTTGAAGTTAAGCCCGCGCGATGTGGTGTATGACGGATTCAAGCCCGCGCTGATGTTCGAAGAGCAGAGCACTCCCTACATTCGCGCTGCTTGCCGCAAAGCGTTCTTGGACGAATGCGGCATTCGCTTCGAAGAAGCGTTGCCCTTCGGCGAAGACCAGGTGTTTTTCTTTGATATCTACCCCAATTCAAGGAAAACGGCACTGATAAGCGACAAGCTGTACGAGTATCGCATTGAGCGCGAAGGGTCGCTTACGTCGAAAACCAATGACGATTTGGAGGCCAAGAGCCGCAAGCACTTGCCCATGACCCAGCGTATTTTCGGTGCCTGGAAGAAGCGCTTTGGCCTGGAAGAGTACAACTCGGAAATTGTGAGCTGGTCCATTGAGTTCGTGCTGTATGGGCTGTTCTGCTTGCCAGAAGGCGTACGCAACGAGCTGTTACCCGAATATGCCCGCATCTTCAATGGCTTTTGGGAAGGCCGCAGCGCAAGCGAACTCAAGCTGAAGAAGCACGACCGCAAGCTGTTGGAAGTTGCCCTGAGTGGGAAGCACGTAAGCAATGCCCAGGCAATACGCCTTAGAGCCGGTTGGTTCCTGGAGAAATACGGAGCAAAAGCCGTTGTGGGGAAAGTGCTGGGGATGAATTAAAAGAGGGCACGACGCATCGTGCCCTCTTAGGTGCCACCCGCAGGCAAGCACTGCTATTAAAACAATGACTTACCGGGTCTTGGCTAAATTATCTAGTGATTTTCCGTAAACCTACGAGCAGCTTCCACCTTTGACCGAGCCTGCGTGCCGACAAATTGCGAATAAATAGAGAACGGCAGAACAGAGCGATATCTTTCAAACTCGTCAACAAAGGAGTTAAGAAAACGTTTTCTCTCCGTCTTCGTAAAGCCAAGCTTAGTTATTAGATAAACAAGAAGAACGGCATAATCTGCAATCTCCTCAAATTCTATTCCCTGTGCACCCATTTCATTCTTCAGCAAACTTCCAACGCTCTTATGAACCTGTCCAGTTTTGAAGCGCACATCACTTGAACAATTGCTTTCTGGGATTACCAATCAAAAAACTACTCCCGCCCAATATTGTCATGATGGCCCTAGATAAAAAACGCCTTCGCCGTTTTCGAAATCGGAGATCAGATCACATATCGCGCAAGAGACTTCACGTTCTATGCGGCCTTCGCGACGCACCACTTCTTCGCCAGTAAGACCATCTGCCATAGCCGCAATCATTCTTAGGAACTGAACCCACTCAAATCGGATGCCTTCACCATCGAGCTGAATGAAGTAGCGCCTATTATCGGCAGGGTCTTCGTAGCGTATTTCAAAATACTCGGTCTTCCACCACGGAGCAGGAACATATACGTAGCCCTTGGTGCCAGAGATAACAAGATCGCCCTCGGATTTAGCAGCTGCGCCAACTTTTGCAGACGCAATAGCATCACGATATTCGATGGATATTCGAGAAAAATCGTCAAAGGATTTGTTGCCCTCAGAGCATTTCGAAGCTATGCACATCCTTGCTGGATCGACCCCGAGTATCTGGAATATGGGAAGCAAGGCAGTTGGCCCCCATGCCGTCATGCTGCTCCATTTAAGGCTTGAATCGGCAAAGGCTCCGAAGTTCGTTTTGAGGTTAGTGCACGTCGCATCAACGGAAACCACATCGCCAATACGCCCGCCTTTAATTAGCAGCAGAAGACGGGTGTAGGCGGTTGAATACGCGGTACGGAGCGAATCCATCAGCACAAGGTTGCGCTCGTCTGCGAGCGCAAAAAGTTCTTTGCACTGGTCCGAGCTTTTCGCAATGGGCGATTCGCACATAACGTGCTTCCCTGCCAGCAACGCCTTTTTCACCTGATCATAGTGATAATCGGGATGAGAGTGGATATAGACGATATCTACAGCATCAAGCAGTTTTTCGTAATTGGAGGTAAGGAAATCAACGCGCAGAACATCTTCATCGAAGTCGCCAATGTTGTCGGAGCAAACCGCCGCAACTTTCAAGCCGTTAACCAGACCGCATTCATGGAACACGCGGTTCATGTAGGCCGTGTAGCCAACCAAACCAGCGCGAAGCTCTTTTGAACTACGGATCTCGGTGCTCGAAACACCCTGGGTGCGCTCGAGATAGGTAACTTGGCAAAACTCGGAAAGGTAATCGAAGTGCCCCTCCCAATCGGACCCAACAGTGAAGATATCTACACCATAGCGCTTGATGTCGTCAATTTTCTGGCCTTCGTATTCTTCAACAATGATCTTGTCGGCGATGCCGGTTGCGCGCACGGCGGCAATTCGCTCTTCAAGTGGCTGCTGAACATTGATCTTGCCGCGCTGCTTGTCGAAATCGTCCGAAGTGACGCCAACAATCAGATAATCGCCCAGTGCCTTAGCGCGCTCTAAGAGGCGAATATGGCCCCTATGCAAATGATCATAGGTGCCATAGGTAATTACCTTAACCATGCAAGGCTCCAATCTATTTAGCGCCCAAACGCGAAACGGCCTCTTTCAGAGCCGACATCAAAAGAGCATTGTCGGACAGAGGATGGTTCCCAATATGCCCAACGCGGAACGAAGAATCCGCCTTGGCGCCTCCGTTCGGGCATAGCCAGATGCCGTACTCATCCTTCAGCAGGGTAAACAGCGCCTTAGCCGAAACATCGGGGCAATCAATATACGTAACAGCATTCGAAGGAGAAACGAGCCTCATTTCGAAAGGAAGGCCCGACTCCACAATGCGCCTGCGGAAATCTTCCGCCAAAGCAGAGCACGAAGCCACCGCAGAAGCAGCCCCGCCCGAAGCAACAATTTGAGACATGCGCTCATGAATCTGCAGGAGCGTTGTTACTGCTGGGGTGAATGGGGTTTGTCCGCGTTCCTGATTTTTAAGCAGATCCGCCAAATCGAAATACATGCAAGGTTGGGGCAAGGTCTGGGCGCGCTTGACGGCGCGAGGACCGAACACCATAGGAGCAATACCGGGCGGGCAGGCAAGAGCCTTTTGGGCATCGGTAATAAGGACATCGGCGCCCATTGCTTCCATGTCAAACGGGTCGGCAAGGAACGAGCTGATTCCATCTACGATCAGGAAGAGGTCGCGCTCACGGCAGTACGCTCCAATTAGTTCGGCATCGTACAAAACGCCCTGGGACGTTTCCCCAAGGTTGACTAAGAAAGCGGTGAAGTCGCCTTCAACCGCTTCGAGATGCCCAGACGTAAGCGGAGTGCCCAGCTCAAGCTCGATTGCGACATTCGCAATTCCATGGAGATCGAGCATCTGACGGAACCTGTGCCCGAAGCTGCCGCCGTCCACAACAAGCGCTTTGTCTTTTTCGGGATCAAGCAGCCCCATAACAGCTGCCTCCATTGCGCCTGTTCCCGAATTAGTTAGGAATATTGCCCTTGAGCCCTTTGACGCAGAGGCAAGGCTGCACAGCATTTGTTCGTTTTCGAGCATAGCCTGGGAAAACTCTGGCGTACGAAAGTACGGGGAGTCTTCCCCGCCAAGCGCCCTAACCCTCGGGTCAGAAGGAACAGGGCCGACAGCAAAATTCAACATGTTAAATGTCCTTTCAAACGTCAAGAGCCAACGCGCTGGCTCACCAGCGAATTGCCCCAAACTCCAGAACTCGAATTCGCAACATCATCCACGGCAAACAATTACCACTTTATCACGTTCAAAACCCGTCTTATTTCACTGCCCAATAGCACCATCATGGGGGACGGGAGTCAAAGCAAGATCAAAAACAACTCCCCACAAAAAACGCTGCTCCGAATGCCAACCAAAGCGGCACTGACAAACTATCGAGGTTCTATGTCGCCAAAATCAAGTTCTACAGGTGCATGATTGCGACGTTTCCCAACAGGGGGAAGCTCACGCCAATCGCCATAAAGCTGACACAAAAATGCCTCAGATTGCGCAGGGGCAGGAAACTCATGCCCCTCAAATAAGACCATTGAAGGAGGAAGCATCATGGATGTCTTGTAGGGCTTATACGTTGAATAAGCCATGACAACAAGCTCTTCAGGCACTTGTTCGGCATCGTTTGCCAACGTTGCAGCTCTGTTGAAAGATGAAACAATTTTATCGTGAGTAAACAATGCTCGAGCCGCAACATGAGCAAAGCCACAAGCAAGATGCTCAATTGAAGCAACCACGCCATCATGGGGAAGTACTATGCTCTTCGCATGATAGAGGTACGATACACTCTGCCAAAAACGACACGAGCGGCGCTGCTTTCTCGCCAATTTTTCATCCCTCGACAGAGCGTCATAGGGAAGAATGTCGACAAAAACGCCCTGGTTAAAACCAGCTTGAATGGTTTCCTCTGTTGCAAAACGAGTTCCACGAAGCCAAACCTTGCAAAAAAGGGCCGCTTGGCTGGGATTTATCTCTGGTGTTGAGACTACATATTCGTCCCCCAAAAGCTTTGGCGCTTCATGAACAAAGCGTTCGTAATCAGCACGGGGCATTCCCAAATCAATATCATCATCCCAAGGGATAAAGCCCCTATGGCGCAGGGCTCCCAGCACAGAGCCAGAATCAAGAAAATACGTTATTCCGAGCTCGTCGCAAACTCGATCAATGTCCTGCAATATTCGCAGTTCAAGAAGCTGAAGCCTTCTAAGCTCCCTATCTTCATATTGCAACGCACTCACCAACCCCAAAAGCTTATACAGTTTACCATTGTGCGCAATCACCTTTCTTCGCAGTCTCATAGAACGCAGCAAGGCGCACAGAAATATCCGCGATATCAAAACCATGCTCTCTAACCTGGTCGCACGCATCACTACGTTCGGAAGACAATGAGAAACGAAGTTTATCGACGCACTCGGTCGCCCAAGTTTCAACGCCAGAGGACAAAGGCATTCGGCACACCCGATCGCTCACAACGGCAAGTTCAGGTACGCCCGTCGAAACAATGGTTGGCAAACCCGATGCCTGAGCTTCGACAACCGACAGCGCAAGCCCCTCATTAATCGAGGGAAAGACGAACACGTCAGCAGCACGGAGAAGTCGCGGCACATCATCAACTACGCCAAGAAAGCGAACCGATTTTTCCAGCCCCAATTCGCTCACACGCTCTTTAAGATGGCATTCAAGCTCCCCGCGCCCAGCAAGCAACAAAACTGCGCCTGGAAGCGCTTGCACCACGCGGGCAAATACCTCTAGCAAAAACTCGTGATTCTTGACAGGAATAAGTCTTCCCGTATGACAGACAACAGGACGACCCGCAAGTCCATAATCAGCTTTTATCTCCGCATGTTCCCTTTCACCGCAGGCGTAACTCGCCATGTTAATGCCATTTGGGACAATGGCGAATCGGCCTCCCCTTACAATTGACCGCCCGAAACGATCGAGGCCAGCTTCCCTCGAGCATGCCATGAAATAATCGGCAATACGACGAACTGGGCGAGCGGCAACATTAAAGGCCAGCCCAGAAAGTCTACTCCCGTAATTCTGAGCATGACTATGGGCAATCGCGAACGCGCCTACGCGTTTCGCCTCGGACAAATACAGCGGGGCGCACGAACCGATATGGCCATGCACCACGCACCATTCTGGATGGGCGGCGAAGAGAGCGCGAACGCGGCGTCGATACGAGATCGCATTTAGACCCGTATAGCGGGGCACACGAAAAATACGACCGCCTAAACGCACGATTTCCGCATCATAATCACCTTCGCGCTGCTCGTGCACAAGAAAGTCGAATTGAATCTTCTCACGATCTATGGCTCGATAGAGGTTCATCACCATAGTCTCGGCACCACCACGATCCATGACGCCAATTACCTGCAAAACGCGCATTAGCTTGTCTCCTCGGTATTCTTGGATTCACCGTTAGGAACGACAATCTCGTCAGGTCCTTTCCGTAAAACCCTAGCCAGAAAGAACGATAAAACCGCTACGCCAGCAAGACATGCGCCAATTCCGGCAAAGCTCACGCCATTCATATCCCACACAGTTACGCAAACAAATGTAAGAGGAATAACGGCTGCAAGAGCTACGACACTTCCCGCAAAATATGCCCAAAAATGTCGCAGCGTAATCAACAAATCGCCAAAGAACCATAAGAACGCAGTAGCCGCCGTCGAAATAATTATCGGTTGAAGCAAATATACATAGGGCACAATACTCTCACCGAATAGAAGCGCAAGCGCCCACGCCCCAACAACCTCTAAGACAATAGCACACACCACGGTAACGCCCACAATCCCGGCGATAGTCTTCCCCAACAACGCCACAAAACCGCGCGTATCACCTTCGAAAAACAATCTCGGGAAGATATCAAGCAGGGGGCCATAAAGATATTGAGCGCCCATCTGAATAATGAGGGCGGGCGCTGCAACGGAAGAATAGATACCAAGTGCCGCAGAATCAACGGACAACGCCAAGTATTGCTTAGGGATAGCGAAAATGGCACTCGCCGCAACGGAAGCAACCACAGCGGGGAATGAAGTTTTCAGAAAAAAGAAGGCCTTTCCACGGGAAAGAGTGACGCGAACGCGCTCAAAACGTTGGCAATGGGGAAAGTCAAAGAATAGGAGAACGCACAGCGCAGCAACCGTCATGGCGATGATAGATAGATCAAGACTTTGTGTTGTCCAATAGACCGCAACGAATGCAATTAAGGTTGATAGGCCCTGCAGTATAAACGACTTTCCGATATAGTCCATGCGGCGGTTCACCTGATCGACCCCGTGAAGGATATCGATCACAAGGCCCACAGCTTTAAAGGCATAAAACAGAGCCACCGTAACAAGCGCTTCAGGCACACACGTTAAAGCCGCATATACCATGCAACCAACAAAAGCAACCACAAGCGTAAAGCAGCGGAAGCCCATATATTCCCCAACGGTATTTTCGTGTTTAATGTCCGAAATCTGGTAAGTTCCCATCTTGTAATTGGCAAACGTACCGAAAATGCCCACAACAGACATAGCGAGAGAAAGCAGACCCGCATCATCGTAACCCGCTGACAGACGCACCACAAAAATAGTCGTAAACCACTGGCAAGCAAGATAGGTCGTGGAGCCTATCGAGTTCCAAACCATGTTCGCCTTTACGGACAAACCTCTGGGTGTCCTGCTTTTCGATACGTCTCCCGCCGATCCAAAAGCTGATGAGGCCTGAGATTCTTGCGCATCCCTCATAGCCGATACGCTTCCAGCATATGGATAGCGCGATCGGCCTCGTCAGGAGGAATGCGCCATTCGCCATATTCAATAGCGAGAATCTCCTCGGCTCCAGCAGGAGCCATATATTCCCGACCTTCAAATTTTATGCGCACAGGCTCAAACAGACTTTTTGGGTATGTCTTATCAATGATGCCATTGATAACAAAATTGATAACTCTTTCGGCATCAGGCAAATTCATTTCACGCGCAAGATTATCAAGCTTTCGAGCAAGCTTGTAAGGATCAGAGCGCTTTGCAATTGGGCAGACAAGGCGCTTTGCCAAGCGCACAATAGCACTCGACCCCACAGTGGGATCGGCGACAGCAAAGCTACGCCACAAACTCCAAATAGCATGTTTTTTCAAAAGGGCGGTTTTCGAGGGGTCATAGTTTTCCAGGGGAATAACATCGACCCAAACCCCCGTAGCGGCATCTTTTCCTACAAATTTCTCGTAAAAGACAGTAGTTGTATCGACGATCTTCGCAAACTGATAAATCGACGAACCGTCGCGATACGAAACCAATTTAAAGCGATCAGTCGTGCGCCATTCATTAAAATGCGACATTAGCAGCTCGTATTGATCGCGCATCATTACAATGTCCATATCGTCATCCCACGGAATGAACCCCCCATGACGCACAGCACCTAGAAGCGTTCCATAGCCCAGAAAATACTGTACGCCGTGCTCATTGCATACGCGGTCAATTTCATCCATGATTTCAAGCTCGATCAGTTTAACGTCATCGACAGTCAATGGCTCCAAGGCTTACACCCTCTCAGAAACGTTATCGCACGACGAAAAAGCTCCCTTGCCATCCACCGCACATACAGCAGTCGTATCAGCGGAGCGACTACTCAGCGCCTCTTTTTGCGCCAACCCACGAACCCTTGCACGCAATTGGGAGATTTCTACAGTCGAATAGAATTCACGCAAGATCAATACGGCAATAACATAAGCAAATACAAAGTTAGCAGGGCTTTCGATGCCGAAAATGCCCGCAAAGAAAAAAGGAATCTGTCTAAACACACCCATTAGCACCAAGCTCAGGGCAAACAAAAACCAAAACGTGGAATCAGCGATGGTCACTTCGGAACGGCGGATCTTGCGAAGAATCAGCCAAAAAATTAAAAGGGCGCTTATAAGCAGCGTTGCGGAGAAAAGCAAGCTCACTTTTTCCTCCTAAACCACTGAACCAATAGAATAGAAATGCTCATTCGAAGCATGTATGCAACTGACTTGGTGAAGTTCAGGTAGCTTTCGCCAGCCGTGCGCTCACGCATTTCAACTTGAATTTCCTCAACCTTATAGCCCCAACGCATTAGCAGAGACACGGTATCTGGCTCGGGGCCAAGGTCGAGCTCGTTTGCAAGCAAGGGGATCATCATCTTGTCGAAAAGGCGCATACCCGACGTAGGGTCCTGAATGCGCTTTCGCGTGGTAACAAGAATCATTGCGGTAATCAGAGCGCTGCCCATCATACGAGCGGAAAAGGGTTTCTTGGTTGAAGCAAAGCGACTGCCAATAACAATGTTTACATGGTTTCTCTCCGCCAACGCAACCATATCCTCGATATAAGCAGCTGAATGCTGGCCATCGGCATCGAACTGCACTGCGTAATCGTAGCCTTGCTCGTAGGCATAGCGCATTCCTGTTTGAAAGGCTCCAGCAAGACCAAGGTTTACCGGCAGGTCAATAACGTTGTAGCCATGCTCGCGGCAAATGGCAAGCGTATCGTCTTTCGAACCATCGTTGACGATAACGTAATCAACCCCTGGCGCATTGGTACGCAGGTCTTCAATTGTCGAAACAATATTGTCTCGTTCGTTGTACGCAGGAACAACCGCAAGCACGCGGCGACCCCCGATAGCGTTGTCCACTTTCGAACTACTCCCTAAATCGATAACGCTTTTACACAAATGTTAATTGTATCGCCCATTACATTCCGTAAATAGAACAATCTCGTAAGGGTATATCCTTTTCGTATTCAACAGGCAACAAGCAGAATTCTGCGAGGACACCATGCAGACCAGCAACGACAACACACCGACGCACAGCAATGCAAGCTCTTTTTGCTGCATTTGCATTTTCTCTGCTCTATACGAGCCCCATGTTGGCGGTGTCGAAACCTACACCAAAGGAATCGCAAATGCCTTGGTTAAAAAAGGCCATCGGGTAATCGTTGTTACGAATAACACAGACAACGCGCTCGAGCAAGAAAGCGCCAAGGGCATTGAGATTGTGAGGCTACCCTGCAGCCCCCTGCTCAACGGCAGATTCCCGCTATCTAAGAAGCATGCTTCTAGCGATGCGCTTTGGAAATGGCTCGATTCTCAAGCCGTCGATCATGTTGTGGTAAATACGCGTTTCTACCCTTTAAGTATCCTTGGCTTAAAATTTGCGAGAAAAAAGGGCATCGAACCCGTTCTTATTGAGCACGGCTCGGCGCATCTCACCCTGGGAAACCCCGCTCTGGACATTCCGCTGAATATCGTCGAGCACACAATGACGATGCTTGCAAAGCACTCAAAACCCCGCTGTTTTGCCGTGTCGCAGAAAGCAAGCGAATGGCTTTCCCATTTCGGGATTTCGTCCTGCGGTGAAATTACCAACGCCATTGGGGCAGACGAGTACCTTTCGCAAGCAAGCTCGCGCGATTTTCGAGCCGAATTCAATATCCCCAACGATGCTTTGCTCGTCGCGAGCGCAGGGCGCTTCGTCCCGGAAAAGGGAGTTATGCAACTTGCGGAGGCGATCTCGCACCTTACCGAACGCCATTCATCGGAGCACCCAAGCATCGTCGCCGTCATGGCAGGCGATGGCCCCCTGCTCCCCAAGGTCAAGGCACTTGCATGCCCGAACGTTATAACCCCTGGCATGCTTAACAAAAGCGATCTCGCTGCACTCCTTAAGCAATCGGATTACTTTTGTCTTCCCTCACGATCTGAGGGTTTTTCTACGGTTCTCTTGGAAGCTGCGGCTTGCGGCACCGCCCCAATAGCAACCGACGTCGGAGGCATGAAAGAAATTGCCCCCTCAAATGAGTACGGCATCATGCTTCCTTCGATGAGCTCCAACGACATAGCTACCGCGCTCAGCAAGGCGGTAAGCGATCCCGAAGGGGCAACGGAAAGGGGGAGCAAGGTAGCAAAGCGAGTTAGGAACCACTTTACCTGGGACACCTCAGCGAACGCCCTTCTTGCCGCTCTTAGGAACTAGTTTTCCTGCGAGGCATCAAAAGCGATTGCGGATGGCGCTGCCAATAATTAAGGTCTCCCTATTCTCACTTCCACAAGTTCAAGTGCTCGCTTGCAATTATCAAGAGCTTCCTCTCGAGATCCACCACACGCAACAACCGAAACAAAGCGGGCCGAATCATCGACGGCCTTCTCGTAGCGCTCGCCAATAACACCATGGCGCTCAACATGAAGGACCCCGCTCGAAGACTTTGCAGCATCTAGACCGTCAAGCCCCAACAATACGCCTTCGCTTGCTGGAAGGAACCTAGTTGCCACATAGCTTCCACTGTCGTAATACCCGTTTATGCTAGGCTTTTCGCCCAACGCGATCCTAACCATGCATTCAATCATGTCGATGCCCCCAACAGAGCCCTGGATAAGATAAGAAGTAATCCAGTCCCCACCCAAACGAGCTCCCAACTCGACCATCTTGGGGCCATTGGGCGTCACGATTATCTCAACGTGAGCTGCACTGTTCTTCAGCCCGACAGCCAAAACAGCAGCCTTTGCTAATTCCGAAATAGCGGCACGATCTTCGTCTTTGAGGCTTGTCGGCTGACAATGGCCGATTTCAAAGTAATTAGGAGCACCAGAAGTTAGCTTGTCCGTCACCTGAAGTACATGGGCTACGCCGTCAACAACAAGAAGCTCAACGCTTACTTCTGGACCGATCATATACTCCTCGACAAGAACATCGCCAGAAAGCCCCGCCTCCGAAGCGGCAAGAAGAGCGGGCATGAGTTCCTCGCGCGAATGGACCAAATTCACACCACGGCCACCAGCACTATCTGTCGGCTTCGCGATGATCGGGTAAGGGATTTCAGGGGCGAACTGACCTATATCTTCTTTCTTTGCAACGACGAAGGAAGGGTGAGCAACCCCTTTCCGAGCGAAGCACTCTATCATGCGATGCTTGTCGGTGGAATTAAGCGCCGCCTCCACCGAATTGCCCGGCAGCCCCAGCTCCTCGCAAAGCTTGGAGACGGTCACAACCGAAGTATCACATGCCCCGCTAGCAATGGCGTCAGGCAAATATTCTTTGGCAATCTCGAGCATGGCGTCGAAATCCCTAATGGAGCCGCAAAAGAAATCATCTGCAATTTGCGCAGCCGGAGCATCCGGGCTAATGTCAGCAACGCCCACTCGCAGCCCCATAGCCTTAGCTCTCTCTACAACAGGTTTTTGGAATACCGGACCGCCCAACAGCAGCAGCTTCTTCATATGTGACCTCCCAAGCATCTCACGTCATCGCAACGCTTAAAAGCGTCCACGATGCCAAAGGCGTACACGCAATATCGCAGTCGGTATCGTGCCTTTCTCCATGAAAGCAGTTTTCTTCCGACACCAAGACTCGTCTCAGTATCTAGAAGATGAATGCGATTTGCAAACCACGACAACCGACTCGTCTAACATAAGCCCATTTCGCAATAAGGGCTATTTGCCGCCTTCCAATAAATATTTCCACAATCATAATTAACAGTATCCCCTGATAATGCAGCGATCAAACAGGTACAATTGGGCTATCAAAATATCGCCGACCAGGTGAGGGATACATAAAATGAACACCGCAATTTCACGGATTGGTTTTTTATTAATCACCGCGGCGCTTGCGCTGGCGCTTACGCCCGCTGCCGCAATGGCAAACGAGCTTCAAAATGGGGTGAGCTCAACTAATTCCGGCTACGCGGAGCAAATGCAAGAACCTCCTGCCGGGGAAGCGCCAACAGGAAATGAGCCCGCTCCAAAAAGCGAATCTCCAGAGAAAGCGGCAGAGACAACCACTCCAGGCTCGCCGTCAAACACAAGCTCTTCTGAGCCTGCAGAGGCAGCAAAAAATGGACTCGTGCTGGAAAACGGACATCTAACCAATTACTCCAACGGCATTGAGGCGGCCATATCCGGCTGGCGCGATTTCGAAGGTTCTTGGTATTGGTTTGCCAATTCCTCAAAGGCTACCGAATCGAAATGGGTTAAAGCAGGCGGCAAGCAGTACCGCCTCGGGGCAGACGGCAAGATGATCACAGGAAACTTCTCTGTTGGCAGCGCTCTGTACCATGCCACTTCGTCAGGGGCTATCGTAACTGGCGGCGGATGGGTTAAGGCCGACGGAAATTGGTGGTATCCAAACAGCAATGGTGCGCTTCGCACCGGATGGCTTTATGCTGGCGGAAATTGGTATTGGCTCAATGACAAAACCGGCGCAATGGCAACTGGCTGGGTGAAAGCAGCCGACGGAAAATGGTATCTGATGAACAGATCGGGAGCCATGCTTACTGGCTGGCAAAAGAGGGGGTCATGGTACTACCTGGCCTCCTCCGGCGCCATGCAGACTGGATGGCTTAGCAGTGGCGGCTCCTGGTACTGGCTGGACCACAATTCGGGCGCCATGCAGACTGGATGGATCAAAGATGACAATGGCAAATGGTGGTTTGCCGAAGGCTCAGGAGCACTTGCCACTTCAGCTCATTGGGTAAAGGGCTATGGCGGATCCTGGTATCGCGTTGACAACAATGGAGCAATGGCAACTGGCTGGCGTCATGTTTCCAACCAGTGGTACTGGATGGACCCCTCGCAAGACGGAAAGATGGCAGCCAATGAACTCGTCAACGATAATGGGACGTATTATTGGTGCAATTCTTCTGGCGCCATGATTCGTAATGGCTGGTGCAAAGACAGCGCCTGGCATTGGGCTTCCGGATCGGGGGCAATGAGTTCTGGCTGGCTGAAAACTGGCGGCTCTTGGTACTGGCTCGACCCCTCCGACCCAAAGCATCCCATGCTAACAGGATTGCAGACGATCGATGAATCCGATTACTTTTTCAAGGATTCAGGCGCAATGGTGTCAACTTGCTGGGTGAAAGTTGACACGACAGGAAATGCTCGCTTTGCTTCGTCTTCTGGGGCGCTTGGCAACATAGCTCGCGATGCTGACGGCACATTAAAGAGCAATGGCGTTCTTTGCTCAGGCTGGGTAAACCTCGGTGGTGGGGTGAAAACCTATGCTGATCCCATATCCCATAAGGCCATGACCGGCTGGATTAAGGACGGAACCGAAACCTATTACATCAATCCCTCTTCAGGCGTTGTGTCAACCGGCTGGGAGCAGATCAATGGGGCTTGGTACCTATTCAACTACAGCGGCAAAATGCTGACCAACTGGCAAAAAGTCGGTGGTAACTGGTACTACATGGATTCCTCTGGCGCCATGCAAACCGGTTGGCTGAAAACTGGCGACACCTGGTATTACCTTAATGGCTCGGGCGCGATGCTCACCGGGTGGCAATGGATCGGCAGCAACTGGTATTACCTTAATGGCTCGGGCGCGATGCTCACCGGGTGGCAATGGATCGGC